>Ga0116226_10000024_pt1 | contig 102577 bp, 106 predicted proteins | sample S1TSphfallax_FD_89692 | JGI IMG/M metagenome (GOLD analysis project Ga0116226, IMG submission 89692) | Host-associated microbial communities from peat moss isolated from Minnesota, USA - S1T2_Fa - Sphagnum fallax MG | ecosystem: Host-associated > Plants > Peat moss > Unclassified | place... | reverse complement strand
GGATATTTGCCAACACGTGACATTTTTCTCTCTCCCTCAGAAGACGCGGCAGAGAACTTCGCCGCCAACATTGGCAGCGCGGGCTTCCACATCGCTCATCACGCCGCGCGGCGTGGAGAGGATGGAAACACCGAGACCCGAATATACGCGCGGCAATTCCTTGATCTTGGAATAAACGCGGCGGCCAGGGCGCGACACGCGGTTGATCTCTTTGATCACCGGCTGCCCCTCGCTGTATTTCAGCTCGATACGCAGCTGCGCAATACCGGGGCGCACTTCCTCGCGGGTAAACCCGCGAATGAAGCCTTCGCGCTTCAGCACGTCCAGCACGTTAGCGCGCAGATTGGAGGCCGGAGCCACGCACATGGTCAGGCGCGCATGCTGCGCATTACGAATACGGGTGAGCATATCACCCAACGGATCGGACATCGACATTGGTTTGCCCTCTCCTTACCAGCTGGCTTTAACGACGCCGGGGATCTGACCCTGGCTTGCGAGATCGCGGAACGCGATACGGCAAAGTTTGAACTTACGATAATTCCCACGCGAACGGCCGGTCAGCTCGCAACGCAGGCGTACACGAACTTTCGCGCCATTGCGTGGCAGCTCGGCCAATTTAATGCTCGCCTCAAAACGATCTTCCACCGGCAGCGAGCGATCCATGATCGTCTCTTTCAACGCTGCCCGTTTGCCTTTGTCACGTGCCGCCATGCGCTCGCGCTTGGCGTTTCGGTTGACCTGCGATGTCTTAGCCATTTTTTTGCAACCCCTCCGGAACCTGCTGGATCAGCCCAGCCGTTTTCCAAAACTCTAAAAACCAGACGTTCACTTCGCGAACGGTAGATTAAACCCTTTGAGCAAGGCTTTCGCCTCGGCATCGGTCTTCGCCGTCGTCACGAAAATGATGTCCATGCCGCGGATCGCGTCGACCTTGTCATAGACAATCTCAGGGAAAATGATCTGTTCCTTGAGGCCCATGGCAAAATTGCCGCGCCCATCGAACCCTTTACCGCCCGGAATACCGCGGAAGTCGCGGACGCGGGGCAGCGCGATGGTTACAAGACGGTCGAGAAACTCGTACATCTTCGCCTTGCGCAGCGTCACCTTACAGCCGATCGGCAGACCAGCGCGGATCTTGAACCCGGCAATGGCCTTCTTTGCGATGGTCTTCACCGGCTTCTGACCGGCGATAAGGGTCAGCTCAGCCACGGCAGCGTCCAGTTTCTTCTGGTCCGCCGCGGCTTCACCTACGCCCATATTGATGACGATCTTTTCGAGCGTCGGCACTTCGAACGGGTTCTTATACCCGAATTCCTTCAGCATCTGCTCACGCACGACCTCACGGTAATGCGTCTGCATGCGCGGCAGGGCTTTCACTTCACTCATTGCGGCCTCCTCAGCCATCAATCGCAGTACCGCTCTTGCGAGCGACACGAACTTTGCGGCCACCGTCCAACACGCGGAAGCCAACCTTGGTGGGCTTATCGGTGCTCGGATCGATCAATGCCAGATTAGACAAATGCACGGCAGCCTCGCGTTGCACGATGCCCCCCGGCTGACCCATGCCCTTCGGCTTGGTGTGGATCTTCGCCACGGCAACGCCCTGCACGACCGCGCGATCCTCTTTTGGGATCACGCGCAGGACTTCACCCTTGCTTCCCTTGGAGGAGCCGGAAATGACCAGAACCTTGTCCCCCTTTTTGATGCGTGCGGCCATGATTACAGGACCTCCGGCGCCAGGCTGATGATCTTCATGAACTTCTTGGCGCGAAGTTCACGCACCACTGGCCCAAAAATACGCGTGCCAATCGGCTCCATCTGCTTGTTCAGCAGCACGGCGGCGTTACGGTCGAAGCGGATGGCGCTGCCATCGGCCCGGCGTACAGGGAATGCCGTGCGAACCACGACAGCTTGGTGCACATCGCCCTTCTTCACCTTGCCACGGGGAATGGCGTCCTTGACGGATACGACGATCACGTCGCCGACCGAAGCGGTCTTGCGCTTGGAGCCGCCCAGCACCTTGATGCACTGCACACGGCGCGCACCGGAATTGTCGGCAACGTCGAGGTTGGATTCAACAATAATCATTTCTCTGCTCCGTCCTCAGACGCTGGCCGCAGGGGCGGCGTCAGCGATGGCTGCGCCGTTGCGCTCAGTCACGATCCAGGTCTTGCGCTTGCTGATCGGGGCGCATTCTTCAATGCGGACCAGGTCGCCCTCAACACAGGCATTAGCTTCGTCATGCGCCGCATATTTCTTCGAGCGGCGAATGAACTTCTTGTACAACGGATGCATGATGCGACGTTCGACCAGGACGGTGATCGTCTTGTCCATCTTGTCGCTCACAACCCGTCCGGTCAGAACACGTTTCGGCATGGTACCCTCTTAAACCTTCGCAGCAGAACGCGCGCGCTCCGCCAGAATTGTCTTCACCCGCGCAATATCGCGCCGCACCGCACGCACGCGGCTGGTGTTTTCCTGCTGCCCGGTCGCGCGCTGGAAACGCAGGTTGAACTGCTCCTTGCGCAGATCGAGCAATAAGCTCGTCAGTTCGTCCGGCGTCTTCGCCCGGATGTCGCTCGCCACCGTCATCTCACGCATCTCCAATCCGCGTCACAAATTTCGTCCTGATCGGCAGCTTCGCCGCACCCAGAGCCAGCGCCTCACGGGCCAGCGGCTCGGCAACGCCGTCAATCTCAAACACGATACGGCCAGGATGCACGCGCGCCACCCAGAATTCCGGGCTGCCCTTGCCGGAGCCCATACGGACCTCGGCAGGCTTGGTGGAAACCGGAAGATCCGGGAAAATCCGGATCCACACGCGGCCGGCGCGCTTCATCGCGCGGGTGATCGCACGACGAGCGGACTCGATCTGCCGCGCCGTGATACGCTCGGGCTCCAGGGCCTTAAGGCCGAAAGCACCGAAGTTGAGCTGCGTATTCCCCTTGGCCAGGCCGTGGATGCGGCCTTTATGGGCTTTGCGGAACTTGGTACGCTTGGGAGACATCATAGCAATTATTCCTTAGCGCTGCGGCGCTTGCTCTGCGGCGCGCTTGTCCTGCGCCAGCGGGTCCTGCACCAGAATCTCGCCCTTGAAGATCCAAACCTTCACACCGCAAGTGCCATAGGTCGTCTTCGCCGTGGCAACGCCATAGTCCAGATCGGCACGCAACGTGTGCAACGGCACGCGGCCTTCACGGTACCATTCAACGCGGGCGATTTCAGCCCCGCCCAAACGGCCACCGCAGGTGATCTTAATGCCCTGGGCGCCCAGACGCATCGCAGACTGCACGGCGCGCTTCATCGCACGGCGGAAGGCCACGCGGCGCTCAAGCTGCTGGGCGATGTTCTCGGCCACCAGCGTCGCATCGATCTCAGGCTTGCGGATTTCCATGATGTTCAAGGAAACCTCGGCCTTCGCCATCGTCGACAATTCCTTGCGGAGCGTGTCGATATCCTGGCCCTTCTTGCCGATCACCACACCGGGGCGTGCGGCATAAATCGTCACGCGCGGCTTTTTCGCCGGACGCTCGATCACAACCTTCGAAACGCCAGCCTGGCTCAGCTTAGCGCGCAGATGGTTACGCAGCTTCAGATCGTCATGCAGCAGGCGAGCATAATCCTTGCCCGCATACCAGCGGCTGTCCCAAGTACGGGTAATGCCAAGGCGCAGACCGATCGGATTGATCTTGTGACCCATGTTACGCGGCCTCCCCGGCAGACGCAGTCTTCACAGTTTCAGATTTCGAGTGACCCGGGCGGGTATCGCGCTGCGGCTTCGCAACCGGTTCACGCTCCTCCACAACGATCTTCAGATGGCTGAACCACTTCTCCACCGTCGCGGAACGGCCGCGGCCACGGGCATGGAAACGCTTCATCACGATCCCACGGCCAACCTCGGCCAGCTTCACAACGAGCTTGTCGACGTCCAGCTGATGGTTGTTCTCAGCATTGGCGATCGCGCTCTCAAGCGTTTTCTTCACTTGCTTGGCGATACGGCGCTTGCTGAAAGTAAGGTCGGCAAGAGCACGGCTGGCCGGCAGGTTGCGGATGGACTCGGCAACGAGGTTCAGCTTGCGCGGGCTCACACGCATATTGCGCGTAATCGCCTGTGCCTGAATGTCCTCAAGGCCGCGTTCGGCTTTCGGTTTGCTCATCTCAGCCCCGCTTCGCTTTCTTGTCGGCCGAGTGCCCCGTAAAGGTACGCGTCGGCGAGAATTCACCAAACTTATGGCCGACCATATTCTCGTTCACCTGCACGGGAAGAAACTTCTTGCCGTTGTAAACACCAAAGGTCAGGCCGACGAATTGCGGGAGAATCGTCGAACGGCGCGACCAGATCTTGATGATCTCGTTGCGGCCGGACGCCCGCGAGGCTTCAGCCTTACCCAACATATACCCGTCAACAAACGGGCCTTTCCAAACTGAACGCGACATCTATCAGCCCTTCCCGCTCTTAGCGCGGCGGATGATGAGATCATCCGTACGTTTATTGCTACGTGTCTTGTAGCCCTTGGTTGGCTTGCCCCATGGCGTGACCGGATGACGGCCACCGGAGGTCCGGCCCTCACCACCACCATGCGGATGGTCGACCGGGTTCATCACAACGCCGCGGTTATGCGGCTTACGGCCGAGCCAGCGGCTACGGCCAGCCTTGCCGATCTGCTCGTTCTGATGGTCCGCGTTCGAAACCGCACCGATCGTCGCCATGCATTCAGCGCGAACCACACGAAGCTCACCGGAGGTCAGCTTGATCTGGGCATAGCCCTGATCCTTACCGACCAGCTGGGCGAACGTACCGGCCGAACGAGCCATCTTGCCGCCGGCACCGACCTTGAGTTCGATGTTGTGGATGATCGTACCGACCGGAATAGCGGCCAGCGGCATCGCATTGCCGGGTTTAATATCGACGCGCAAGCCGGAGATCACCGGATCGCCAACCTTCAGGCGCTGCGGCGCGAGAATGTAGGCCAACTCACCATCGGCGTATTTGATCAGCGCAATGAAGGCGGTGCGATTCGGGTCATATTCCAGACGCTCGACGGTCGCAGCCACATCGAATTTGCGGCGCTTGAAGTCCACAATACGATAAGCCTGCTTATGTCCGCCGCCGCGAAACCGGCTCGTGATCCGACCATGGTTATTACGGCCGCCAGTCGAATGCTTGCCTTCGGTCAGGCCTTTTACAGGCTTGCCCTTCCAAAGCTCGCTGCGATCGATCAGGACGGTGCCGCGAAGGCTCGCCGTGACGGGATTGAAATGTTTAAGTGCCATCAGCCGCGCCTTATGCCAGACCGGTTGTAAAATCGATGCTCTCGCCCTCGGCCAGAGTCACGAACGCCTTCTTCACGTCGGAACGCACACCGGGGCGGCCCTTGAACCGCTTGGTCTTGCCCTTGGTGATCAGCGTATTCACACCGGTAACCTTTACTTTGAACAACGCCTCGATCGCCGCCTTGATCTCAGGCTTCGTCGCATCGGACGCCACTTTGAACACGAACTGGTTCTTCTCAGAAAGCAGCGTCGCCTTCTCGGTGATCAGCGGCGCGCGCACGACTTCATACATACGCTCCGGAGAAATCTTCACGGTGCTCATGCCAGGCGCTCCTTCAGGCCATCAATACCGGCTTTGGTGATCACCAGCACATCGTGGCGCACGATGTCATAAACATTTGCGCCAACCACCGGGAGGATATCGATCCCCTCAACATTCCGGCTTGCGCGAAGGAAAATGTCATTCACCGCAGCATCGACGATCAACGCCGAACTCCAGCCGAACTGCTTCACCTTAGCGGCCACATCTTTCGTCTTCTCGATTGCGCCGACAGCGTCGAGAATAACCAGCTTGCCATCAGCCGCTTTCTGCGAAAGGGCGGAGAGCAGGCCAAGGCGACGAACTTTCTTGTTCAGCGAATAGCCATGATCGCGAACAACCGGGCCATGCACGACGCCACCCGTACGGAATTGCGGAGCGCGCAAGCTGCCCTGACGAGCGTTACCCGTGCCCTTCTGCTTGAACGGCTTGCGGGTCGTGCCGCTCACTTCGCCCATGCCCTTAACTTTGTGATTGCCGGAGCGGCGCTTCGCCAGCTGCCAGTGAATCACGCGCGCGATGATGTCCGCGCGCGGTTCAATGCCGAAAATCTCATCCGGCAGCTCAGCGCTACCGGCGGCTTTCGCATCAATGTCGAAAATATCCAGTTTCATTGCCTCAGACCTTCAACGCTGCAGGGTAGGCGGCGTCCGTCGGCCGTGCCTTCTTGATCGCATCGCGCAGCAGAACATAGCTACCTTTGGAACCCGGAACGGCGCCACGGATCAGCACCAGATTGCGCTCTTCATCGAGACCGGCAACCTGCAGGTTCAACGTCGTCACGCGATCCTGGCCGAGATGACCAGCCATTTTCTTGTTCTTGAAGGTCTTGCCGGGATCCTGACGATTACCGGTCGAACCCAGGCTACGATGGCTGATGGACACGCCATGGCTTGCTTCCAAACCCGCGAAGTTCCAGCGCTTCATACCACCGGCAAAACCCTTACCTTTGGTAACGCCTGCCACGTCGACAAACTGGCCAACCGAAAAATGCGCCGGTGAAATCACCGAGCCCGCTTCCAGCACCGCATCGTCAGCCACGCGGAACTCGACCAGTTTCATGGCCGGCTCCACCTTCGCCTTCGCGAAATGGCCCTTCTGCGGCTTGCTGACGTTTTTCAGCTTGGCTTTGCCAATGCCGAGCTGAACGGCGGAGTAACCATCCGTTTCAACCGTCCGCGCCGCCACGACCCGCACCTCGTCGAGATGCAGAACCGTGACCGGCACATGCGTGCCGTCATCTTTGAATAACCGGGTCATCCCCAGCTTTTTTGCAATCACACCGGTACGCATAATACCACCTAAGCTTAGATCTTAATTTCGACTTCGACGCCGGCCGCGAGGTCGAGCTTCATCAGCGCGTCCACGGTCTGGGGGGTCGGGTCAACGATATCCAGCAAGCGGCGATGAGTCCGAATCTCGAACTGCTCGCGGCTCTTTTTGTCCACATGCGGCGAACGGTTCACGGTGAACCGTTCGATATGTGTTGGCAAAGGAATTGGCCCCCGCACCTGCGCGCCCGTGCGCTTCGCCGTGTTGACGATGTCCTTTGTGCTGTTGTCCAGCACGCGGTGATCATACGCCTTCAGGCGGATACGGATGTTTTGGTTGTCCATCTTAACTCAAGCTCTTTTCACAGATACAGGGGGCCAGAACTTACTTCGTTACCTTGGCGACAACGCCCGAACCAACGGTCCGGCCGCCTTCGCGAATGGCGAAGCGAAGACCTTCATCCATGGCAATCGGCGCAATCAGGTCAACGTCGATCGCGACGTTGTCACCCGGCATCACCATCTCGGTACCAGCTTCGAGCGCAACAATGCCCGTCACGTCGGTGGTACGGAAATAGAATTGCGGACGATAGTTGGTGAAGAACGGCGTGTGACGGCCACCCTCTTCCTTCGTCAGAATATAGGCCTGAGCGTGGAACTTGGTGTGCGGGGTGATCGACCCGGGAGCCGCCAGAACCTGACCACGCTCGATGTCTTCACGCTTCGTGCCACGCAGCAGCGCACCGATATTGTCGCCTGCTTCACCCTGGTCGAGCAGCTTGCGGAACATCTCGACGCCGGTGACGATCGTCTTAACGGTGGGACGCAGGCCAACCACTTCAACTTCCTCACCCACCTTGATCACGCCGCGCTCGACGCGACCGGTCGCAACAGTGCCACGGCCGGAGATCGAGAACACATCTTCAACCGGCATCAGGAAGGGTTTGTCCTTCGCGCGCTCGGGCTGCGGAATGTAGCTGTCCACAGCAGCCATGAGCTCCAGAACAGCCTGCTCACCAATCTCGGGGGTCTTGTCTTCAAGGGCGGCCACAGCCGAACCCTTGATGATGGGGATATTGTCGCCGTCGAAGCCGTATTTGCTCAGCAGTTCGCGCACTTCCATCTCAACCAGCTCAACCAGATCGGGGTCAGCCAAGTCCATCTTGTTCAGGAACACGACGAGTGCCGGCACGCCAACCTGGCGGGCGAGCAGAATGTGCTCGCGGGTTTGCGGCATCGGGCCGTCAGCGGCGGAAACCACCAGGATCGCGCCGTCCATCTGCGCCGCACCGGTGATCATGTTCTTCACATAGTCGGCGTGGCCAGGGCAATCCACGTGAGCGTAGTGGCGGTTGGCGGTCTCGTATTCCACGTGAGCGGTGGAGATCGTGATGCCACGGGCGCGCTCTTCCGGTGCCTTGTCGATCATGTCGTAGGCGGTGAAGGTGGCACCACCGGACTTCGCCAGCACCTTGGTGATGGCGGCCGTCAGTGAGGTCTTGCCATGATCGACGTGACCGATCGTGCCAATGTTCACATGCGGCTTGTTCCGCTCAAATTTCGCTTTGGCCATTTGTCTGCTCCGTGCGGGCTAAAAATTTTTGCTAAGTGTCGAATTTACCAACGGTAATGGCTGAAGGCTTTGTTCGCCTCGGCCATCCGGTGGGTGTCCTCACGCTTCTTTACAGCAGAACCACGATTGTTCACCGCATCCTGCAATTCGTTCGAAAGCCGCTCTTCCATCGTGTGCTCGCCACGCTTGCGGGCGGAGTCGATGATCCAGCGAATCGCCAAAGCCTGGCGACGCTCGGAGCGCACTTCCACCGGCACCTGATAGGTCGCACCACCAACGCGGCGCGAGCGCACTTCAATTGCAGGCTTCACGTTGTCCAGCGCTTCATGGAACAGGCGCACGGGATCGGCATTCGCCCCGCCGCGCTTCTTCAACACATCGAGAGCGCCGTAGACGATGCCTTCGGCGGCGGATTTCTTGCCATCATACATCAGCACGTTCATAAAACGGCTGATCACAATATCTCCAAATTTGGCGTCCGGGAGAACTTCGCGTTTTACCGCGCGGCGACGTCTGCTCATATCTATGCTCTCCCTTACTTCGGCCGCTTCGCGCCATACAGCGAACGGCGCTTGCGGCGCTTCGGCAGGCCCTGGGTATCGAGAACACCGCGCAGGATGTGGTAACGGACACCCGGCAAGTCTTTCACGCGGCCGCCGCGGATCAGCACCACCGAGTGCTCCTGCAGGTTATGGCCTTCACCCGGAATATAGCTCACCACTTCAAAACCATTGGTCAGACGCACCTTGGCGACCTTACGAAGCGCAGAGTTCGGCTTCTTTGGGGTCGTCGTATAGACGCGCGTGCAAACGCCGCGCTTCTGCGGGCAGCCTTCCAGGGCCGGCACCTTGTTCCGCTTCGGCGCGGGCTCACGGCCCTTGGCGATCAACTGATTAATGGTCGGCATATTTTTTCCTGCATCGTGTTCAAGCCCCGAAACCTTCACCTACCGGCAAACAGGGCCATCCATAAAAAAACAGCCGCAAGGTGGAATTTCCCCCTTACGGAATTCTTCTCCAGCACGCGGCCTAAGCCCCTTCGGGACGGCGCCGCACGCGCTAGACTTTATAGACACCCCGCTACCAGAAACTTCCGGTCTGCGAGAGCGCCTTCCTTAAGAGGCCCCCACCCCCAAGTCAAGCATTGTGGCCCGGTCCCATCACAGAAAAACCCTGACAAGACAAAAGGGCATGGCTCATTTGATGCCATGCGAACCGTAAACGCAAAACGGCGTCCCAAGACGGGACGCCGTTCCGATAAAGGCCTGAAACCAAGGGATATCTCCCCTGGGGACGCTATCAGACTACTCTGCGGCAATCTCAGGCTTGGCGATGGCCGGGCGTTGCCCGCCCAGCGTCTGGCGGTCGCGGCCAGCGGCCACGGCGCGCAGCCGGTTCATCACGCTGCCCGTGCCCGCCGGGATCAACCGCCCGACGATCACGTTCTCCTTCAAGCCTGACAGTGCGTCGGTCTTGCCGGCGGTAGCAGCCTCAGTGAGCACCCGAGTCGTCTCCTGGAAGGAGGCCGCAGAGATAAAGCTCTGCGTCTGCAAGCTTGCCTTGGTGATGCCCTGGAGTACCGGCAGCCCCGACGCCGGACGTTCGTCCTGCGCCAACTTGCCGTTCTCGATGTCGAACTCGACTCGGTCCACCAACTCGCCCACCAGAAAGGTGGTATCGCCGGCTTCCGTGATCTCGACCTTCTGCAGCATCTGGCGAACGATCACTTCGATATGCTTATCGTTGATTTTCACGCCCTGCAGACGGTAAACATCCTGGATTTCGTTGACGAGATAATCGGACAACGCCTCCACGCCCAGCACGCGCAAAATGTCATGCGGCACGCGCGGGCCATCCACCAACGGGTCACCCCGGCGGACATAGTCGCCTTCCTGCACCGAGAAATGCTTGCCCTTCGGAATCAGGTACTCGGTCTCTTCCTGCGTTTCGTCATTCTTCACGAGTACCCGGCGCTTGGCCTTGAAGTCCTTCCCGAATTCCACGCGGCCGTCGATTTCGGAGATGATCGCATGATCCTTCGGCCGGCGCGCCTCGAACAACTCGGCCACACGCGGCAGACCGCCGGTAATATCACGGGTCTTCGAGCCTTCACGCGGAATACGCGCCAGCACGTCGCCATCGGCCACCGTCGCACCGGGCTCCACGGAAAGAATGGAGTCGGGGTTCAGGAAGTACCGGGCCTCGGTGCCGTTCGCCAAGCGTAGAATATCGCCCTTGGCATCCTTCAGGATAAGCCTTGGACGCAGATCCGCTCCACGGGCGGATTGCTTGTAATCCACCACCACCTTGGAGGTCAGGCCGGTCACTTCGTCAGTCCGCTCCACCAGGGTGATACCCTCGATCAGATCGGCATATTCGACGATACCAGCACGTTCCGTGATGATCGGCAGGGTGTACGGATCCCACTCGGCCAGCTTTTGACCACGTGCAACCGCCGCGCCTTCATCGGCCAGCAACCGCGCGCCGTAAGGCACGCGGAAGCGCGCACGTTCGCGCTTCGCATTGTCCGTAATCACGATTTCGCAGTTCCGGCTCATCACCACCGGCACGCCCTGGCTGTTCGCGACGACATTGCGGTTACGGATGGCGATCGTGCCGTCATGGCTCGCTTCCACGTTGGACTGCTCGGCGCCACGCTGGGCCGCACCACCAATATGGAAGGTACGCATCGTCAACTGTGTGCCCGGCTCACCGATGGACTGCGCCGCAATGACGCCAACCGCCTCGCCGGCATTCACCACGGTCCCGCGCGCGAGGTCACGGCCATAGCAATGACCGCACACGCCGATCTTGGTGTCGCAAGTCAGCACGGAGCGGATTTTCACCGACTCCACGCCAGACTTCTCGATCTTCTCGGCTTCCGGCTCTTCAATCAGCACATTCGCGCCAACAATCTCTGCACCGCTTGCCGGGTCCAGCACCGCCGCCGCCGTGGTCCGCCCAAGCACCCGCTCGGACAGGCTGGAGACAACTTCACCGCCATCCATCACGGCGCTTACCGTGAGGCCGCGCTCGGTCCCACAATCTTCCTCGATGATGATGCAATCCTGCGCCACATCGACGAGACGGCGCGTCAGATAGCCGGAGTTCGCCGTCTTCAACGCCGTATCCGCCAGGCCCTTACGCGCGCCATGGGTCGAGTTGAAGTAATCGAGAACCGAGAGGCCCTCTTTAAAGTTCGCGATGATCGGCTGCTCGATGATCTCGCCCGAAGGCTTGGCCATCAAACCGCGCATACCTGCGAGCTGGGACATCTGCGCCGGCGACCCACGGGCGCCGGAATGGCTCATCATCCACACCGCATTGGTCGGCTTGCCAATTTCCTGCTTGGAGATCTCCTTCATCATCGCGGTCGCGACGAGGTCCTTACAACGCGACCAGGCATCGACGACCTTGTTATAGCGCTCGCCAGCCGTGATCAGACCATCCTGATACTGCTGCTCGAACTCGCGCACCTCGGCCTGGGTGGCGGAAACCAGCCCCGCCTTGGAGTCGGGGATGCGCAGATCATCCTTGCCGAAGGAAATACCGGCCTTCGCCGCATGACGGAATCCAAGGCCCATCATCCGGTCGCAGAAGATCACCGCCTCTTTCTGCCCGCAATGGCGGTAGACGAGGTCGATCACGTCCGACACGTTCTTCTTGGTGAGCATCTTGTTGACGACCGAGAAGGGCACATTCGCGTTCAGCGGCAGCAACTGGCCGATCAGCATCCGGCCCGGCGTGGTGACCACCAGCTTCTTGGACTTCACGCCCGCATGGTCGATCGACTCGACCCGCGCACGAATCTTGTCGTGGAGCTTCAACGCGCCGGCGGCCATCGCGAATTCGATCTCGCCGACCGAGCCGAAGGCTTTCGCATCCTGCTCCTTGGTTGCGTTGTACTCGGCAGTTTCCAGCGAGAGGTAATACAGTCCAAGCACGATATCCTGGCTCGGCACGATGATCGGCTTGCCATTCGCGGGCGAGAGGATGTTGTTGGTCGACATCATCAGCACACGAGCTTCCAGCTGCGCCTCGATCGACAGCGGCACATGCACCGCCATCTGGTCGCCGTCGAAATCCGCATTGAAGGCGGTGCAGACCAGCGGATGCAGCTGGATTGCCTTGCCCTCGATCAACACAGGCTCGAACGCCTGAATGCCCAGACGATGCAAGGTCGGCGCACGGTTCAGCATCACCGGATGCTCGCGAATCACCTCTTCGAGAATATCCCAAACCTCGGGACGCTCCTTCTCGACCATGCGCTTCGCAGCCTTAATGGTCGTGGCCAGGCCGTATTTCTCCAGCTTGGCATAGATGAACGGCTTGAACAGCTCGAGCGCCATTTTCTTCGGCAGGCCGCACTGATGAAGCTTCAGCTCAGGGCCGACCACAATGACCGAACGGCCGGAGTAGTCGACGCGCTTGCCGAGCAGATTCTGCCGGAAACGGCCCTGCTTGCCCTTCAACATGTCGGAGAGCGACTTCAACGGACGCTTATTGGTGCCCGTGATCGCCCGGCCGCGGCGGCCGTTATCGAACAGCGCATCCACTGATTCCTGCAGCATGCGCTTCTCATTGCGCACGATAATATCAGGAGCGCGCAGCTCCATCAGGCGCTTCAGACGGTTATTCCGGTTGATCACGCGGCGGTACAGATCGTTCAGATCGGAAGTCGCGAATCGTCCGCCATCCAGCGGCACCAGCGGGCGCAGCTCGGGCGGAATCACCGGCACCACGTCCAGCACCATCCATTCGGGATGCGTGCCGGAATCCAGGAAATTCTCGACAAGCTTCAGGCGCTTGACCAGCTTCTTGCGCTTGGTCTCGCTGTTGGTTTCCTTCAGCTCGGCGCGCATCCGCGCTTTGTCCTCGGCCAGATCGATGCCCAGCAGAATATGCTTGATCGCCTCGGCACCGATACCGGCGCGGAACCCGTCATCGCCAAACTCGTCCTGCTTGGCATACATCTCGTCTTCCGAGATGAGCTGATGCAGTTTGAGGTCCGTCGTACCTGGCTCCAGCACGATATAGCTCTCGAAGTAGAGAACCTTCTCGACATCTTTCAGCGTCATATCCAGCATCGTTGCGATGCGGCTCGGCAGGGATTTCAAGAACCAGATATGCGCAACCGGCGAGGCCAGCTCGATATGGCCCATGCGCTCACGCCGCACCTTGGCGAGCGTGACCTCGACGCCGCATTTCTCGCAGATGATTCCGCGGAATTTCATCCGCTTGTACTTGCCGCAGAGGCACTCATAATCCTTGATCGGCCCAAAAATCCGCGCACAGAACAAGCCATCGCGCTCGGGCTTGAACGTCCGATAGTTGATCGTCTCGGGCTTCTTGATCTCACCATAGGACCAGCTGCGGATCTGCTCCGGCGAGGCGATCTGGATTTTGATCTGATCGAAAGTCGCCGCCTGGCCGGTCTGGCCCAGAATCTTCATTAAATCATTCATCGTTCATCACCCTTTACCTGCCGGACGCAGGGCATACGCCCCGCACACGGCAAAAAAATTAGGAAGCAGACTGTTCCAGATCGACGTTCAGACCCAGCGACTTCAACTCTTTCAGCAGCACGTTGAAGCTCTCCGGAATGCCGGCTTCGAAATTATCCTGCTCGCGCACGATCGCTTCATAGACCTTGGTGCGGCCGGAAACGTCGTCGGATTTCACCGTCAACATTTCTTGCAAGGTATAGGCCGCGCCATAAGCCTCAAGTGCCCAGACCTCCATCTCACCAAAACGCTGGCCGCCGAACTGCGCCTTGCCGCCCAGCGGCTGCTGGGTCACGAGGCTGTACGGCCCGATCGAACGTGCGTGGATCTTGTCGTCCACAAGGTGATGCAGCTTGAGCATGTACATATACCCAACCGTCACCTTCCGCTCGAACGGCTCGCCCGTCCGGCCATCCACCAGGACCGACTGCCCGGAAATATCGAGCCCGGCTTTCGCCAGCATCGCCTCGATGTCGGGGATACGCGCACCGTCGAACACCGGCGTTGCAATCGGCACGCCCTTCTTCAGATTGCCGCAAAGCTCGACCAGCGCCGCGTCATCCATGCTGGCGATCTGCTCGGCGAAAATTTTCTCGCCGTAGATATCCTTCAGCATGTCGAGCAGTTCCTGTTTGGCAGCACCCGTGCGGCGGTATTCCTCCACGGCCACGCCAACCTGCTTACCAAGATTCGCGCAGGCCCAGCCCAAATGCACTTCCAGAATCTGCCCCACATTCATCCGGCTCGGCACGCCGAGCGGATTGAGCACGAGATCGACCGGCGTGCCATCCGGCAGGAACGGCATGTCCTCCACGGGGACCACCCGCGAGACCACACCCTTATTGCCATGGCGTCCAGCCATCTTGTCGCCCGGTTGCAGCTTGCGCTTCACGGCTACAAAGACTTTGACCATCTTCATCACGCCGGGCAGCAGCTCGTCGCCGCGCTGCAGCTTCTCAACTTTGCTCTCAAAACGGTCCTGCAGGCGCTTCGCCGCGGCGTCGAATTCCCGCTTCAGTATCTCGATGCTAGCCATCACGGCGTCATCCTGCACCACCACATTGCGCCATGCGCCACGCGGATGCTCAGCCAGCACTTCGGATGTAATCTCCGTGCCCGCCTTGATGCCTTTGAAGCCGGAACCGGCAATCTGGCCCAGCAACGTCTCACGCAGCCGGTTCAGGAACGAACGCTCCTGAATCGCACGCTCGTCGTCCCGGTCCTTTGCAAGCCGTTCGATCTCGGCCCGCTCGATCGCGAGCGCGCGCTCGTCCTTGTCGACGCCACGACGGTTGAACACCCGAACATCCACAATCGTGCCGGCCACGCCAGGCGGCAGCTTCAGCGACGTGTCGCGGACATCAGAGGCTTTCTCGCCAAAGATCGCGCGCAGCAGCTTCTCTTCCGGCGTCATCGGGCTCTCGCCCTTCGGCGTCACCTTGCCGACCAGAATATCGCCCGGATTCACCTCGGCGCCGATATACACGATCCCAGCTTCGTCGAGGTTGCGAAGGGCTTCCTCGCCGACATTCGGAATATCGCGCGTGATCTCTTCCTGGCCGAGCTTCGTATCGCGCGCCATGACCTCGAACTCCTCGATATGGATCGAGGTGAACACGTCATCGCGGGCAATCCGCTCGGAGATCAGGATGGAGTCTTCGAAGTTATAACCGTTCCAGGGCATGAACGCGCAAAGCGCGTTGCGCCCCAGCGCCAATTCACCAAGCTCGGTCGAGGGACCGTCGGCAATGATGTCGCCTTCCGCCACGCGGTCACCCACGCGCACCAGCGGGCGCTGATTAATGCAAGTCGACTGGTTGGAGCGCATATATTTGCGCAGGCGGTAAATATCCACGCCCTTGGTTCCGCCATCCTCGCCCGTCGCCCGCACCACGATGCGCGCGCCGTCGATCTGGTCGATAATGCCCGCGCGTTTTGCGACGATGGTCGCACCGGAATCGCGCGCCACTGCGGCTTCCATGCCCGTGCCCACCAGCGGCGCGTCGGACTGGATCAGTGGCACCGCCTGGCGCTGCATGTTCGAGCCCATCAGCGCGCGGTTCGCGTCATCGTTTTCGAGGAAGGGGATCAGCGCCGCAGCAACCGAGACAAGCTGCTTCGGTGACACGTCGATGGCTGTCACATCTTCCGGTTTTACGAGCAAGAAGTCGCCATTCCGGCGCACGGACACCAGATCATCGGTGAACTTGCCGCCGCCGTCCTTCTTGGCATCGGCCTGTGCTACCGTCAGGCGCTCTTCCTCCATCGCAGAGAGATATTTCCACGACGGCTGCACCACACCATCCTTCACCAGCTGATACGGGGTTTCGATGAACCCATATTTATTCACCTTGGCATATGTGGCTAAGCTGTTGATCAGACCGATATTCGGCCCTTCCGGCGTCTCGATGGGGCAAATACGGCCATAATGCGTCGGATGCACGTCGCGCACCTCGAACCCGGCGCGCTCCCGTGTCAAACCGCCCGGCCCGAGTGCTGAGAGGCGGCGCTTATGCGTCACTTCCGAAAGCGGGTTGGTCTGGTCCATGAACTGCGAGAGCTGCGAGGAGCCAAAGAACTCCCGCACCGCCGCCGCCGCCGGCTTGGCATTGATCAGGTCATGCGGCATCACGCTGTCGATATCGACCGAACCCATCCGCTCGCGGATCGCCCGTTCCATGCGCAGCAAGCCCACGCGATACTGATTTTCCATCAGCTCGCCCACCGAACGCACGCGGCGATTGCCGAGATTGTCGATATCGTCGATCGCGCCGCGGCCATCCTTCAGCTCGCACATGATTTTGATGGTGCGCAGAATGTCTTCCTTGCGCAGCGTGCGCACGGAATCATCGGCTTCCAGGCCCAGGCGCATGTTCATCTTCACGCGGCCAACCGCCGAGAGGTCATAACGGTCCGCATCGAAGAACAAGCCACGGAACAACGATTCAGCCGTCTCGCTGGTCGGCGGCTCACCCGGACGCATCACGCGGTAAATATCGATCAGCGCATCCTCACGATTGCTGTTCTTATCGACCGCCAGCGTATTGCGGATCCACGGGCCATTGCCTTGGTCCACCGCCAGAGTCGGCAATTCGTCGATGCCCTTTTCCTCGAACAATGCCAGCTTCGCCTCGACCAGCTCTTCGCCCGCCTCGGCATAAATCTCACCGGTCTCCGGATCGTACATGTCTACAGCCACGAACCGGCCCAGCAGATCATTACGGGCCACAAGCACGCGCTTCGTCTTCTCTGCAATCTTGCGCACCACGCGCGCGGTCAGCTTCTCGTCTGTTTTGGCGACCACTTCGCCGGTATCGGCATCCACCAGATCCTCGATGAGCTTCTGGTTACGGAACGCCTCAGCTTCGAACGGCCGCGCCCACTGCCCCTTGGAGCAGGTGAACAGCACCTGACCATAGAACGCGCCCAGAATTTCCTCGGCATCCATGCCTTTGATCTCGCCGATCTCCAGCGTCTCACCTTTGGCGGTGCGAGCCTCGCGCAGAGCTTCGGTCGCCACGCTCGGCAGCGCGTAAAGCAGCGTCGTCACCGGCAGCTTGCGCTTACGGTCAATGCGTACATAGACGACGTCCTTGGCATCGAACTCGAAATCGAGCCAGGAGCCGCGATAGGGGATCACCCGCGCGGTGAAAAGATATTTCCCGGAGGAATGGGTCTTGCCGCGGTCATGGTCGAAGAACACGCCCGGGCTGCGATGCATCTGGGAGACGATCACGCGTTCGGTGCCGTTGACTACAAAGGTTCCGTTATCGGTCATGAGCGGCATGTCGCCCATGTAAACCGGCTGCTCTTTAATATCGCGAATGGATTTTGCGCCGGTATCCTCGTCCAAATCCCAGACGATAAGACGGAGAATCACCTTCAACGGCGCGGCATAGGTCATGCCGCGCTGGATGCACTCCTCAACGTCGTATTTCGGCTCTTCAAGCTCGTAATGCACGAACTCGAGGCGGCCACGGCCCGCAAAATCGTCGATCGGGAAGACCGATTTGAACACTTCCTGGATGCCTGAATGAGTCCGCGAATCCGGCTTCACATGCATCTGCAGGAAGGAATCGTAGCTCGCGCGCTGTACATCAATCAGGTTCGGCATGGGCGCCACTTCGGGGATACGCCCAAAGCTTTTACGAATGCGCTTCCGGCCGGTGAAAGACCCTTTACCCAGACCACCATTCATCGCGTTCATCGCATCACCCTTGCTTTAAAATTCTAGCTCAGTCTTACAAAAACAGGCGGCAGGCGATCACCCAACGGTAATCGCCTGCCCTTTAGGCGGGTTAGGCGCTGCAGCCAAAAAACTGCAACGGTTGCAGAAGATTACTTAACTTCGACAGTCGCGCCCTGCTCTTCCAGTGTCTTCTTGATCGCGGCAGCTTCGTCCTTGGTCGCGTTTTCCTTGACCGTCTTCGGAGCGCCCTCAACCAGGTCCTTCGCTTCCTTCAGGCCGAGACCCGTAATGGTGCGAATTTCCTTAATCACGTTGATCTTCTTGTCGCCAGCGCTGGCGAGAACCACAGTGAACTCAGTCTGTTCCTCGGCCGGAGCAGCAGCAGCGCCACCGCCGGCAGGAGCGGCAGCAACGGCAATCGGAGCAGCCGCGGAAACGCCCCACTTCTCTTCCAGCAACTTGGAGAGCTCGGCAGCTTCCAGAACGGTCAGTTTCGACAGCTCATCAACGAGCTTGGTAAGGTCGGTCATTGTAAATGTCTTTCGTATAAGTAGGCTTTGATAGGTTCCCCGCAAGGCCGCACCATGCGGCCCCACGATTTACGACAAGATTTGCGAAGTGCCTTCAGGCCGCCTCGCTCTTGTTGGCATCGGCATACGCCGCAAAAACCCGAGCAAGCTGTCCGGCTGGCGCCTGCAAAACGCCCGCGATCTTCGTTGCCGGCGCATTGAGCAGCCCCAGCAGCTTGGCACGCAGCGAATCAAGAGACGGCAGTTCGGCGAGCGCTTTAACACCAGCAACATCAAGCAGCTGGGTGCCAAGCGCACCACCGACCAGAACAAACTTATCATTGGTTTTGGCGAAGTCGACGGCAGCTTTCGCCACGGCAACCGGGTCCGTAGACCAGGAAATCGCTGTGGGCCCCTTCATCAGGGGGGCAAGACCGTCAAACCGGGTTCCATCAAGAGCAAGCAAAGCCAGACGATTCTTCGCAACCTTGAAGCTCGCTCCCGCCGCTCGCATCTTCCGGCGCACCTCGGTCACGTCGGCCACCGTCATCCCCGCATTGCGGGTGACAACGACCATCGACGTCTCGGCAAACACCGTTGATAGCTCAGCGACGAATTCACGCTTCTCGATGCGATCCACATCCGTCTCCAACTTGCGGCAACGCACGATATTCAATGCGCCGCCAGGTTACCCAAGATTTCCCGGGACCATCCCGGAAAATCAATCGCCTGTCCTCAACATCGGAACCACCAAAACCCTTGGAAAGACCAAAGCTTCTGGCACCTCGTCTACCGCTTGCGGAGTTTTCGCCCCATCAAACCTTTCGGTACATGCGGTCTTGGACAGGTAACGGCGGGCTTTCACCCGCCTGCCCGTAACGGCTTGCGCCGTCACGTATTCTCTAAATCAGGCCGTAACGCTGGCGACATCCACGCGAATGCCTGGCCCCATGGTCGAGCTGAGCGCAACTTTCTGGAGGTATGTACCCTTGGCGCCCGTCGGCTTGGCCTTCTGCACCGCATCGACCAACGCCTTCGCGTTCTCGACCAGCTTCACGTCGTCAAAACTCGCCTTGCCGATGCCAGCATGGATGATACCAGCCTTCTCAGCGCGAAACTCAACCTGACCGGACTTGGCAGCGGTCACCGCGCCCTTCACATCCATGGTCACCGTACCAAGCTTCGGGTTCGGCATCAGGCCGCGCGGCCCGAGGATCTTACCCAAACGGCCAACCAACGCCATCAGGTCCGGCGTCGCAATGCAACGGTCGAACGCGATCTCACCAGCCTGCACCTTTTCGGCGAGGTCTTCCGCACCGACCACATCAGCGCCAGCAGCCAGAGCCTCGTCAGCCTTCGCACCACGGGCGAACACGCCCACGCGCAGCACCTTGCCAGTGCCGTTTGGCAGAGAGATCAGCCCGCGCACCATCTGGTCCGCATGGCGGGGATCGATGCCGAGATTCAAAGAAATTTCGATCGTCTCATCAAATTTAGCCTTGGCATTCGCCTTGGCGAGCTGCACCGCTTCGGTGAGCGCGTAATTCTTGTTGCGGTCAACGGCAGCATAGGCCGTCGTCAGGCGTTTGTTATGTGCCATCGGTTAGCCCTCCACCACGGTCACGCCCATGGAGCGCGCCGAACCAATCAACATCCGCACAGCGCCATCCACATCATTGGCGTTCATATGGATCATTTTCTTCTCGGCGATCTCGCGCAACTGCGCCATCGTCACCTTGCCAACCGCGGCACCTTTGCCCGGCGTGGTCGTACCCTTGGAAATGCCCGCAGCCTTCTTAAGGAAATACGTGTTCGGCGGGGTCTTGGTCACAAAGCTGAACGTCCGGTCACCGAACGCGGTGATCACCACGGGAACCGGCATGCCAGGCTCCAAGCCCTGCGTCAGCGCATTGAATTCTTTGCAGAACTGCATGATATTGAGGCCACGCTGGCCAAGCGCCGGACCCACTGGCGGGGACGGGTTCGCCTTGCCTGCAGGGATCTGCAGCTTAATATATCCAACAATCTTCTTTGCCATCTCTGGCTCCTTAATCCTTTGGCAAACGCCAATAGACCGCGGTTCAATCGGCCGGGCGAACCATCACCCAACCTCCCACGTTCCTTGAGGGGCGGAGCCTTACATGATTATCCGGCACCCTGTCTATATCTCCTGCGCAAATCGCCTATATTGCTGCCATGCAAAATAAAGCTGCCCTGCTGGTGATCGATGTCCAGAACGATTTTTGCCCCGGCGGGGCGCTCGCAGTCGCCAATGGCGATGCCGTGGTGCCCATCATCAATCAGATCGCCCAAAATTTCGAGACCGTCGTCATTACGCAGGACTGGCATCCGGCCGGCCACATCTCCTTCGCCGCCAGCCATCCGGGCCGCCAACCGTTCGAGACCATCGAACTGCCCTACGGCAACCAAGTCCTATGGCCCACCCATTGCGTTATGGCGAGCGCGGGTGCTGCGCTGCATGCTGGCCTCGCTATCCCCCATGCCAGCCTGATCTTGCGCAAAGGCTCACATCAGAACGTCGATAGTTACTCTGCTTTCCTTGAAGCCGACCGAACGACGCGAACAGGGCTGGACGGCTATTTTACCTCACGAGGCATCACACAGGTCTATCTGTGCGGGCTGGCGCTGGATTACTGTGTCGCTTGGTCTGCCGAAGATGCGAGACATTTCGGCTTCTCCGCGACGATTATCGAAGATGCGTGCCGCGGTATCGACCTGAACGACTCTCTCGCCCAGGCATGGGAAAGGTTGCAAGCCGTCGGCGTCGCCCGCATCAGCAGCACCGCACTTTAACCTTCCGCTTCAGTCTGCCCTACGTTTTTATCGGCATCCTCCGCCGCAGGCGTGGCTTGATCCGAGGATTCCGCTTCCGGAGCGTCGGTATTCTTTCGCGCTTTGGCCTTCGCTTCCTTTTTCGCCTGCTTGGCCCGGTTACGTTCCGCCCGCTCAAGCCCGTAATTTACTTTAAATGCCACGGCGCTCTCCTCAAAAAATTTATGCCAGCGACCCTTCGGCCACTGGCATAATTCAAGCATTCAGCCGCCTCTCAGCGACTTAGTCGACGCTGATGGAGCTTACTTCCGGCCCTTTGGCGCCCTGCACGACATTCATGCGAACGGCCTGACCTTCCTGCAACGGCGGCAAACCAGCCTGCTCAAGCGCTGTGGCATGAACGAACACGTCCTTACCGCCGCTTTGCGGGCTAATGAACCCAAAGCCCTTTGTCGCATTGTACCATTTCACGATGCCGGTCATCTCAACCGCCGGCCCGCTCGCCTGCTGGCGCGGCGCACGCGGACCGCTCGGCCGCGGACGATCGAACCCACCGCCAAAACCGCCGCGCCCGGCCGGGGCTTCGCCCGACCCCTCGGTTACAGAGATTACCTGGTCGACCTGACGACCTTTCTGCCCCTGGCCAACGCGGACCTGAAGGATGGAACCAGGCGTTACCGCCTGGAAACCGGCATTCTGTAACGAGTTAGCATGCAGGAAAACATCACCGGAGCCATCGGCCATTTCCACGAAACCAAAACCCTTTTCAGGGTTATACCATTTCACCGTTGCCTTGGCCTCCGGCGCGGAGGACTGTGACCCGAAGCCGGAAAAAGACGGCGGGGGCGGCGGCGTATTGCCAAAGAAATTATCGTCGTCGAAACCGCGGCGACGGGGTTGCCGCTGGCGGTCGTTTTTCGGGGGTCGCACTATAAAAACAGTCCTCTGCAATCGTTCAAGCCGCCCGGCACCCGCCGGGTAGTGTCAGCATAGGGCACGCGCCCCTTCCCATCAATCCCGAATTTCCCAAGCCCCTGCGGCGCTCCGCCCAAAACAATCATGAAATTTCGAAAACGTTCTTCATCCCTCAACGCAAGCGGCAGAAGTGTGACACAAGCGCCAGCCTGCCAAGCCCGGCGTGCCGAGCCTGCGAGACCGGCGCGCGTGGCATGGCGGCAAAGCGCCAACCGCCTCCGATGCCGCGCGCCTGCCACCTGCGTCTGGGTGATTTTTCGTGATGTATTAAGGTCTAAGCAGCGAGATTCGGGTATTACAGCATCGATTTGGCAGCAATGGCGCGGCGCCGCCAAGCGTCAGAGGCGAGGCGACGCCTCGCCCAAGCCCATCCCGCCACGTTGCCCCGCCGCGCCGGGCGGGCTAGGAGCCGCCATGCCCTTTCCTATTAAAAATCCGGCGCTCGCCCGCGCCCTGGCCGCGCGCGGCTACGCCGAACCCACCCCCGTCCAGCTCGCCGTTCTGCAGCCCGAAGCCGAGGACCGCGACCTTCTGGTCTCTGCGCAGACCGGCTCGGGTAAAACCGTCGCCTATGGTCTGGCACTCGCCTCCACCATCATGGGCGATGCCGAGCAACTTCCCAGCACCGTTTTGCCCTTGGTCCTGGTCATTGCCCCAACCCGCGAATTGGCGCTCCAGGTTCATGCCGAACTCACCTGGCTCTACGAACCGGCAGGCGGACGAATTGTTTCGTGCGTCGGCGGCATGGATGCCCGCCGCGAGCAACGCATGCTGGCCGCCGGCTGCCATATGGTCGTCGGTACGCCAGGGCGTCTGCAGGACCATATCAACCGCGGCCATCTGAAACTTTCCGAATGCGAAGCCGTCGTGCTGGACGAGGCTGATGAAATGCTTGACCTCGGATTCAAGGACGAGCTGGAATTCATTCTCAGCGCCGCGCCTGAGACGCGCCGCACGTTGCTCTTCTCCGCCACCATTGCCCGCGAAATCGCCGCCTTGGCGCGCCAGTACCAGCAGAACGCGCTACGTATTGACACGGTTTCCCGCAACCAGCCCCATTCCGATATCGAATACCGCGCCATCCGCGTTGCCGGGCATGAAATCGAGGCCGGCCTTGTCAATCTGCTCCGCCTGCACGAATCCCGGGCCTTGGTATTCTGCGCCACCCGTGATTCCGTACGCCATCTCCATGCGAGCCTGCTCGCCCGGGGCTTCAACGCTGTCGCTCTCTCCGGCGAACTATCGCAAAACGAGCGCAACGCGGCGCTCAGCGCGCTGCGGGATGGCCGCGCCCAGGTTTGCATCGCAACCGATGTCGCCGCCCGTGGGCTGGACCTTCCGGACCTGGACCTCGTGATCCATGCGGACCTGCCAACCAACAAAGCCACCATGCTGCACCGTTCCGGCCGCACAGGCCGCGCCGGGCGGAAGGGCCTTTGCCTGTTGCTGGTTCCCAACTCAAAACGCCGCCGCGCCGAGCTTCTGCTCGGTTCCGCGAATATTGAGGCAATATGGCAAGACCCGCCAACACCTCAGGAAATCCGCGCCCGGGACCAGGAACGCCTGCTGGAAGACGAGTTGCTCACCCAGGCCCCCGCCGAGGATGAACTGGCACTCGCGCAGGCTTTGCTCTCCCGCCAGAGCGCAGAGGCAATCGCCGCCGCGCTCATCCGGCTCTACCGTGCACGCCTGCCTGAGCCGGCCAGCATCACCATCCAGGCCGCTCCGCCACCGCGCGACGCCTTTGCGCCCAGCTCCAACGGACATTCGCGCGAGCCTAAAAAGTTCGAGCGCCGGACGGACGGCGCCCCCATGGCCTGGTTTCGCGCCCCGGTCGGCCGCAAGAACAACGCTGACCCGAAATGGCTGATTCCGCTCATTTGCCGCCTTGGCGGCGTTACCAAGGCAGAAATCGGGGCCATTAAAATCTTCGACCGGGAGACGAAATTCGAGATCTCGGAAGCGGCCTCGGCCAGATTCGCCGCGGCCGTTGAGAAGGCCAGCAAGGACGATCTCATCCTGCAACCCACCACCGCCCCCGGCATTGGCCCCACCTTCGACCCTGGCCCACGGCCCACAAAAGCCAAGCCGTTCCGCGCACCGCGCCCGGAGAATGCCAAACCGAATGAGCAACAACGCCGCCGCAAAAACCAGGCGACGAAACAGGCCTACTAAAAATAGTTTGTTTGGGTTGGCACGCTCGCGCGTCAACCCGAACAAGCGGACTCGAGATCAATACCGGCGCAGCAATGCCGCCAACGTCCCCTGCACCCTTACCCGCTCCGCCGGAAAAATTCGCGTCTCATAGCGCGCATTTGCCGGCTCCAACGCAACAGACTGGCCCCGGCGGCGGAGCCGCTTCAGGGTCACCTCGTTCTCGTCGACCAGTGCGACAATAATCTGTCCGTTCTCCGCACTCTCGCCCTTGCGAATGATCACGGTATCTCCGTCCAAAATGCCCGCCTCGATCATGGAATCCCCCTCGACCTCGAGCGCGAAATGATCGCCAAGGCCGATCAGCGTCACCGGAACCTCGATCTCTTCCTCGTTATCGCGCATCGCCTCGATCGGCAGTCCTGCGGCAATTTTGCCATAAAGGGGCAGTGAAATCGCCCCCGCGACATTGGCGGCCCGCACGCCGGGAAGCTTGCCCGAAAAGTCCCCCCAAATGACGGTCGGCGCAAAACGCGGCAGTTCGCGCGGCGGCGGCGAGAGGTCGTCGGAAAGCCGCACCACCTCCAGCGCCCTGGCGCGATGCTTATGTCGTTTTAGGAATCCACGCTCCTCAAGCGCCGTAATCAACCTGTGAATGCCTGATTTGGAGCGCAGGTCCAGCGCCTCTTTCATTTCTTCAAAACTTGGGCTGCAACCGGTCTGGCGCAGGTGTTTATCGATAAATACCAGCAATTCATGTTGCTTGGTGGTCAGCATAGAAGCCTCCGTTGCTCGGCGCCCTACGGGAACAAAGCGCTAACTTGCTGAATGTTCTAGTTTGGTTCTCGTCAGCGCGTCAAGCGTCACAAATCCTGCAACCGAATGATCTCAACTGCTTCGCCAACATCCCGGGCCCGGTCATGCGGTACGCGACGAATGAGCGCGTCGGCATGCGCCAGATTTCGCAACATGCCGGAATCCTGAACGGGGAAGGGAGTCGCGACCCAACCCTCGGCCCCGGCAGCGAGCGAAGCCCGGACATAATCCTCTCGCTGGTCATTAGGCTTAAGCGCGCCACCCAGACTTGCAGGTTCGCACAAAGGTGCATCCCCCGGCAGGCCGCTCATCCGCTCAATCGCCGGGCGTAAAAACAGCAGAGCGCAGACAAAAGCGGATACCGGATTGCCTGGCAGCCCCAGCATCGGCAAATCCCCCAACCGGCCAAAAATCAGCGGTTTTCCGGGACGCATCGCGATCTTCCAGAAATCCAGGACCAGCCCACGCGCGCCCAGGCCGGATTGCAAGAGATCATGCTCCCCCACGCTTGCCCCGCCGGTCGTCAACAGCATATCCGCGCCGCGCGCCGCATCGGCCCCTTCGGCGATTGCAGCCAGATCATCGCGCGCGATCGGCAACACAACCGGCTCGCCGCCTGACGCGCTAATGAAGGCCGCCAGCGCATGCGCATTGGAGCTGACGATGCCCCCAGGGCCAATGCCTTCCCCAGGGAGCGAAATCTCATCTCCGGTCGAGAGAACGGCAATGCGTGGCCGGCGATACACCTGCACCCAGGGATGATTCGCCGCCGCCGCCAGCCCGATATCCCGCGCGCTCAATCGCTTTCCGGCTGGGATCAGCACGTCGCCCAGCTTGAAGTCTTGTCCGGCCTTGCGAATATGCCGGCCTGGCGCACAAGCCTCCGACATGGTGACCGAGCCTTCGAGAGCAACGGCATCTTCCTGCAGCAAAACGGTATCCGCGCCACTCGGCATAAAACTGCCGGTGAACAATCGCACCGCTTCGCCCGGCCCAACTTCACCTGCAAATGGATGCCCGGCCGGTGCCGATCCGATGACCTGCAGCACCGCGCCCTGTCGTCCATCCACCGCGCGCAACGCATAGCCGTCCATGGCCGAAACATCGGCCGGCGGTTGTGACAATCTTGCTTTTACGGGCTCAGCAAGTACGCGTCTCCACCCTTGCGCTAGCCCCAAGGTCTCCGCCCCGGTGCAGCGCAGGCCGCCCAGAATGCGCGCACGTGCCTCCTCGACGCTGATCATTCCTGCGTAAAATCCCCTGATTTGCCGCCGGATTTCTGTACGACCCGGACGCTTTCGATCCGCATGCCCCGGTCGACCGCCTTCAGCATGTCGTAGATCGTAAGGGCCGCTACACTCACCGCAGTCAACGCCTCCATCTCCACCCCGGTCCGTGCCGTGGTGCGGACGGTGGCCGAAATCTCCACAGCGTCTTCGGCAAGCAGCAGATCAACGACGACCGAGGATAACGGCAAAGGGTGGCATAACGGAATCAGATCCGCCGTGCGCTTTGCCGCCATGATACCCGCCAGCCGCGCCGCTGCCAGAACATCGCCCTTGGTTGCCTTGCCTTCACCGACCAGCGCCCTTGTCGCAGCCAGCATTATCACCCGGCCTTTGGCCGTCGCCTCACGCACCGTCTCGGCCTTGGCCGAGACATCGACCATGCGGGCCGCGCCCGCTGCATCAATATGGGTGAGCCGACTCACCCGCCGCCCAGCAGCTTGCGCACCGCATGGTCCACATCCGGCTCCCGCATCAGCGATTCCCCGACCAGAAAACCCTGTACGCAGACTTTCTTAAGCCGCAGAATGTCCTCATTCACCTTGATACCCGATTCCGAGATCAAAAACCGGTCCGGCGGGCAAAGCCGCGAGAGGTGCTCGGACGTATCGAGCGAGGTGACCATCGTCTTCAAATTGCGGTTATTGATGCCGAGCAGCGGCGTCTGCAGCCCAAGAGCGCGGTCCAGCTCTGCCTCGTCATGCACTTCAGCCAACACATCCATGTCCAGTGAGCGCGCCAGATCCTCCAGCTCGCGCGCCTGCGAATCATCCAGCACGGCCAAGATCAACAGGATACAATCCGCCCCCATCGCCCGGCTTTCATGGACCTGCCACGGGTCCAGGATAAAATCCTTCCGCAGCACAGGCAGGCTCACAGCCGCCCGCGCCGCCTTCAAATGCTCCGAGCTGCCGGAGAAATATTTCTCATCGGTCAGCACAGAGAGGCAAACCGCGCCGCCTTCGGCATAAGACCTTGCAAGAGAAGCAGGATCGAAGTTTTCGCGGATCAACCCGCCGGAAGGCGAAGCTTTTTTGATCTCCGTGATCAGCCCGGGCCGTCCAGCCGCCGAGGCGTCCATCAATGCCCGGCCAAAGCCGCGTGGCTTCTCCGCGTCGCGAGCCATCGCCTTCAGATCGTCGATACTCAAACCCGTCTTACGGTAAGCGACCTCCATGCGCGTATTCGCGCAAATCTCGCCCAGAATATTGTCTTCTAACACCATGCTCATTCGTGGCCTTGCTCGCGCGAGGCGCTCCTTAATCTGTCTAAAACCCTCGCGGCGGAGCCGTCATCGATCGCCGCAGCCGCCATCATGACGCCGTCAGCCAAACTTGTCGTCGCACCGGCCACGATCAACGCCGCCGCGGCATTATATAGAACAGTATCCCGATATCCGCCCGGCTTTCCGTTCAGCACCGCCTGCAAGGCAGCCGCGTTCTCCACGGCGTCTCCGCCTTTTATGTCTTCCAGCGGCACATTCGCCAGCCCGGCATCGGCAGCCTCCAGCGTAAACTCGGTAATCTCGCCGGCCTTCAGGGCGACAACCTGCGTCTCCCCAGAAAGCGTCAGCTCATCAAGCCCGTTGCTATGCACGACCCAAGCGGCTTCGGTGCCGAGTTCGCGCAGCGTCTCCGCCACCGGCCGCAACCAATGCGGCGCAAACACGCCAACAAGCTGACGCTTCACCCCCGCGGGATTGGCCATAGGCCCGGTCAAATTGAAAATCGTGCGTGTTCCCAATTCCACCCGCACGGGTGCCGCATGGCGTAAAGCCGGGTGATGCCGAGGGGCGAACAAAAATACGCAGCCAGCCTCCGCCAAAACGGCGGAAAGCCGGGCCATCGGAGGCTCAATATTCACCCCCAAAGCTGTCAGCACATCCGCTCCGCCGGCGCGTGACGAGAGGGCACGGTTACCATGTTTGGCCACCGGCACACCGCATGCGGCCAGCACAAAGGCAACAGCGGTCGATATATTGAAACTCGCTGCACCATCGCCACCCGTTCCGCAGACATCGATCGCGTTCTCCGGCGCCGCAACCCGGGTCATACGCGCCCGCATCGCGGTAACGGCTCCCGTCAACTCGGCCACGGTCTCGCCACGCGCCCGCATTGCCATCAACATTCCGCCGATCTGCGCTGGGGTCGCTTGCCCATCCATGACGACGCCGAACGCTTCCGCAGCCTCGGCAGCGCTCAGCGTTTCGCCGGCTCCTAACCTGGCCAGCACCGATTTCAATGTCAGACTCATGCGGCTTTCGGTACGTTCCGCCCGCGCGCGATGTCCAGGAAATTCTTCAGAATCTCATGCCCGTGGCTGGTAGCAATGCTCTCCGGATGAAACTGCACGCCATAAACGGGCAATGTCGCATGGCGCATACCCATGATCACCTCGTCCGACGTTGCGGCGGTCGGCACCAACTCTTTGGGCAATGTCGAACGCTGCACGATCAGCGAGTGATAGCGCGTCGCGGTGAACGGCTTTGGCAACCCTTCGAAGATATCCGTATTATCGTGAAAAATCTCGCTGGTCTTGCCGTGCACCGGCTCAGGCGCCCGAATCACCTTGCCGCCAAAAGCCTGCCCGATTGCCTGATGCCCGAGGCAAACGCCCAGAACCGGCACCTTGCCCGCCGCCGCAAGCACGAGATCCACGCAAATCCCGGCCTCATTCGGGGTGCAAGGCCCGGGCGAGAGCACGATGGCCTCCGGGTTCAACGCGAGCGCCGCTTCCGGGGAGAGCGAATCGTTTCGCACCACCAGACATTCCGCGCCCAGATCGCCAAAAAAATGAACCAAATTGAATGTGAAGCTGTCGTAGTTATCGATCAATAAAATCATCAGCCCCGCTCCGGTGCAGAGACGTAGCGCACGGCATCCTCAGCGGCCCGGAACAAGGCCCGCGCCTTCTGCACGCTCTCCGCGAATTCGGCCTGCGGGTCGGAATCGGCGACCACGCCAACACCGGCCTGCACGTACATCTTGCCGTCCTTCACCAAAGCCGTGCGCAGCCCGATGCAGGTGTCCATCGTCCCATTCGCCGCAAAATAGCCGATGCACCCGGCATATAACCCGCGCCGCGACGGCTCCAACTCCTCGATGATCTCCATTGCCCGAACCTTGGGCGCGCCCGAAAGCGTACCCGCCGGGAACCCGGCGACGAGCGCGTCCAGCGCATCGCAATCCTCACGCAGCCGCCCTTCCACGGTCGAGGAAATATGCATCACATGCGAAAACCGTTCGATGGCGAAGCTCTCGACCACCCGCACGGAGCCGATTTCAGAGACGCGCCCCACATCGTTACGCCCAAGGTCCAGCAGCATGAGATGTTCCGCACGCTCCTTCGGATCAGCCAGCAACTCCGCCTCCAGCGCCAAATCTTCCGCCTTGTCCGCACCCCTTTTGCGCGTCCCCGCCAGCGGGCGGATCGTTACCACGCCATCGCGCAGCCGCACCAATATTTCCGGGCTGGACCCAACCGCGACGAAATCGCCGAAATCCAGATAGAACAGAAAAGGCGCAGGATTAATCCGCCGTAGGCTGCGATACAGCGCAAACGGCGGCAAGGTGAACGGCGCCTCGAAGCGCTGGCTCGGCACCACCTGGAACACATCGCCCGCCCGGATATAATTCTTCGCCGTCTCCACAATGGCGAGGAATTCTTCCTCCTCCATATTGGAGGTCTGTTCGAGCGGTTCTGAAACCCGGCCCACAAGCTTGGGCACCGGCTGTTCCAGTGCGCGGGCGGCATTGTTCAGCCGGATCTCTGCCGCCGCATAAGCCGCCGCCGCTGAAATCCCGGCTTTTGGGTACACGGGCGCGGCCAGCGTCATCTCATCCGTCACACCGTCGAAAATGATGAACAGACCCGGGCGCACCAAAATCGCGTCGGGAACCCCCAGCACGTCCGGATTGGTGTCGGGCAAGGTTTCCATTAACCGCACCATGTCATAACCAAGATAGCCCGAGAGTCCGCCCGTCATCGGCGGCAGGCTTTCCGGCACGTCCAGCCTTGTCTCCGCAATCAGGTCCCGCAGGCTATCCAACGGCTTGTCGCCGACTGGCAGAAACGCCGCGGCGTCCGTCCGGGCATCGCGATTGATCGTCGCGACACCGTTCTCGCAACGCCAGATCAGATCCGGCGCCATGCCGATCACGGAATACCGCCCTCGGGCTGCACCACCCTCCACGCTTTCCAGCAGAAAGGAGAATGGCTGGCCGTGGGCCACCTTCAAAAACGCCGCAACGGGCGTCAGCAGGTCGGCAATATCATGCCGCCAGACCAGTGAACCGCGCCCTGCTTCATAGGCAGCACGAAATTCTTCAAAGCGGTCCGGCGTTATGGCGTTCATCTACCTGCAATCACTGATAAATCTGCGCGAAAAGTTTCTGGTCAACCGAGACCTTATCGCGCGTCTGCAACCCGGCTACGAAACTCTCTCCCACGTCGTTTTGCAACGATTTTGCCATGGCCTGTTGCAGCTGAGCGTAATCGCCCGGATCCTGGGCCGGCGTCGGCTCGACGATTTTCTTGAGCTGCGCGACGACAAACCCGGTATCCGTCTGCTGCATCGTCGCTTGCCCCTGCTTCAGACTGAACAATACCGGCACCATCTGGCTGGTGACACCGCTGGCCGGGGCATTCCGGGTAATCGCGGGCGTCATGGCGACCGAGTCTCCGGCTGCCGAGGCTGCATCGTCCAGGCTCTTCCCGGCATTTACCTGGGCCAGCAGATCGGCGGCGTTCACTTCCGCTTCGCGCGAGATTTCCTGCGCCTTCCAGGCACTCAGCACCTTTGCCTGCACCTGATCGTAAGGCTGCAAGGCAGGCTGGGTCACGGAATCGACTGTCAGCGCGAAGTAGCTGCCATCCGGCCCATTCATCAGCTGCGCAGGGTCGTTCACCTGCGCAGCAAAAGCCGCTTTCACGACCGCCGCCTTCAGCGCATCGCCGCCGGGGATCGGCGCGGGCGTGCCATCCTGGGCATTGCCATTGGCATCTAACGTACCCTGTAGCGCTACCAAGCCGATATTGCCCGGCAACTTATCCAATGGCGTCTGTCCGGCCAGCGCATCCTGCAGATTATCGACATCCTGAGCGACATCGGCCTGCGCCTTCTGCAACTGTAGTTGCTGCTTGATCTGCGCCTTCACGGTCTCCGCATCCGGCCCGCTCGTGCTCACATCCGTGACCTTGAACACGAACATCCCAGCCGGCCCGGCGACGGGTCCGACAACGGCGCCCGGCGTCGCTGCAAACACCGCCGCGCCAAGGCTAGGCGAGGGTATCTGCGCCTGCTGCGCATGGTCGAGCCGCACCGCCGTAGCGCCAAATTTCTTCGCCATCGCCTGCATGTCGCTCCAGCTCGCACCATGCGTCCATGCCGACTGCAGCCGCGAAGACGCCGCCAGATCACCCACCACGAGCACTTGCACGCTACGCTGCGCAACGCTCGGCTGGGCCTCCGCAACCCGCGCATAGGCTGCATCGATATTCGTCTGGTCGACGCTCTCGCTCGGGGCCAGAAGGGCTGGCGAGAGGATCACCAGCTTGATCGTGCGATATTGCGGGGCGGTAAAATCCGCCGGGTGGTTTCGCCAGTAGCGTTGCAGGACCGCATCTGCCGGCGTTTTTGGCGCTTGCTGGGCGGCGAAAAGTATCGTCACCGTTTCCGCAAAACGCTGCTCGGCGATAAAATCAAAAAGCTGGTCGAGCAAATCGTCCGTCGGGGCCACGCCTGACAAGACCGAGCCCACCAACTGGCGGTCCGCTAGGCTGTTCTTGACCTGGCCGATAAACCGATCGGGGGAAGTATTGTTCTGCGCCAGAACGGCTGCGAATTTCGCCTTGTCAAAAACGCCATTGGTCTGAAAAGCCGGAATCGCGTCAATCGCCTGGCGGATCGCAGCATCCGGTGCGCCCACACCGAGGCGCTGCTCCTCGAACTGCAAAACCTGCTCGCGCATCACATCGGCGAGCGCCTCACTGGCAATCTGCTGGCGCTGGTTAATATCCGGCTGCTGGCCCTGGGCAGATTGCTCGGCCTGATTCAACGCCGTCTGGTACTCGGTCTGAACAGCCGAAATATCCACCGCCTTTCCGCCAACATGCGCCACGGCGGTGTTGCTGCCGATCAGGGTGACGACATTCGAGACGCCCCAAAACACAAATACGGCGATCAGCACCACGAAAAATCCGCGTGCGATCCAACTATCCAGCAGTTTCCGAACCCAGACCAACATCCGCTCTATTTACCCCAAACCGAGGCCTCTATAGCTAGGCGGCCGGGACTGGGCAATTGCAAGAAAGGCTGAGAAGATGCGCATATCGCCGACCGACTACGCTGATGCGACGCGGGCTGGCACGCTGATGGTCGCTGTACTCTATTTTATGGGTGGCGTGCTGGTCGGCGTCTCCACCCGCAGAATCGAAATCACCGGCGCGCTCTATATCGCGGCACTGCTGGCCGCCATTCTCATCTGCAACATTATCATTCTGGTGTTCCAGCGGATCACGCTGCCCAAAATCGAAAACCAGCTGAGCACCGCCATCACGGCCGGGAATGGTCCGGGTTTCGCCCGGCACATCATCCGCCGAGAAATGGCGAAAGTCATTCAGCCGGTGGGCGGCATCGCCCTCACACTCGGCTTTCTGGCCGAGATTACCGTGTCCCGGTTATGGCATTAGGATACATGGGCTCCACGGGCTTCGCGCCACGCGCGGTGACCACTTTGCGGCGGACAGTGGGCTTAACGCATTCAACATCCAGCGCCTGCACGCCAATCACAGCTGCAATGGAAACGGCAAAAATGATCAAAAACGGCAACATGACCTTGACTCCAACATTCTATACCAAACTATGTTGCACCGCAACATCAAACGTCAAGTCCTTTGCTGCATAGCAGCAATTTCATTTTTCACGATCGGGAGATCACGTCAAAATGCGGCAACTCATCGCGGGTAATTGGAAAATGTTCGGCAGGCTCTCGGATGTCGCCGCCTATGCCGCGGCTGTTTCCGCCACTGCTGGACATGCGGATCTCCTAATCTGCCCACCATTTACCCTGCTGGACCGCTTCTCCGCAGCGCTTGCCGGCACCTCCGTCGCACTAGGCGGCCAAGACTGCCACGCGGCAGCCCAGGGCGCGCATACAGGCGATATCTCAGCCGCCATGCTGACGGAGGCCGGAGCCAGTTTTGTCATTCTGGGTCATTCGGAACGCCGGCAAAATCATGGCGAGACCAATGCGGACGTGGCCGCGAAAATTTCCGCAGCAACGGCGGCTGGACTCACACCGATCGTATGCGTCGGGGAAACCGAGGCGGAGCGCGATGCGGGAGAAGCCGAGGCGGTAGTGAAAACCCAGCTTTTCCATAGCCTTCCTGCTGGTTTTGAGGGTGTGGTGGCCTATGAGCCGATCTGGGCAATCGGCACGGGCCGCACGCCGACAGAGGCGGATGTCGCCGCCATGCACACCGCCATCCGCGCCGCGTTAACCGACCAACTGGGACCAACCAGCGCAAAGCTGCGCATTCTCTATGGCGGCTCCGTCAAACCGGGAAACGCTGCATCGCTACTGGCACTGCCCGAAGTTGCCGGCGCACTGGTCGGCGGGGCCAGCCTGCAAGCGTCGGACCTCCTGGCCATTGCTGCGAGCGCGCGGGACGTCTAGAAGCCGGTCGGAGAAATTCACCCAGGGTAGCGATGATCAAAGTTCTTCTAGTGCTGCATGTTTTCGTCACCATCGCGCTCATCGGCGTGGTGCTGATCCAGCGCAGCGAGGGCGGCGGCCTTGGCCTGGGCGGCGGCCAGGGGATGGGCAACTTCATGTCCGGGCGGGGTACGGCCAACCTGCTGACCCGCACCACGGCGGTTCTGGGCACAGCCTTCTTCGTGCTCTCACTCGGCCTGGCAATGCTTTACAAAGGCGGCAGCGCGGATAATGCCGCGGCGATTCTGAACGCGCCCACGCCTACCAGTATTCCGGCTTCGCCCGCACCGCCAGCAACCGCAGCACCCCCTTTGCCGCAGACTCCGGCGGACGCATTCCCGGCACCAACAGCCCCGGCGGCACCGGCGGTTCCAGCCCCGGCATCGCCTGCTGTCCCTGGCCCGGGCAACACCAACGGCCAGTAACGATCACGTTTTCGGATGTGCAGCCATGCTGCACATCCCTCTCGCTTTTCCTGCCACTTGTGTATGATTGGATTCCATGACGCGGTTTGTATTCATCACCGGCGGCGTGGTCTCTTCCTTGGGTAAGGGCATCGCTTCGGCGGCACTTGGCGCTTTGCTCCAGGCGCGCGGTTATTCCGTGCGGCTTCGCAAGTTAGACCCCTACCTCAATGTCGATCCAGGCACGATGAGCCCCTACCAGCACGGTGAGGTCTTCGTGACGGATGACGGCGCGGAAACAGATCTCGACCTCGGCCATTACGAGCGGTTCACCGGCGTTTCCGCCAGCAAGCTCGACAACGCCACGACCGGCAAAATTTATTCCGAGGTCATCGCAAAGGAACGCCGGGGCGATTATCTCGGCGCCACCGTCCAGGTCATCCCGCACATCACGGATGCGATCAAGGACGTGGTGCTGCGCGAATCCTCCAGTTTCGACTTTGTGCTGGTCGAAATCGGCGGCACGGTCGGCGATATCGAAGGCCTCCCCTTCCTTGAAGCCATTCGCCAGCTAGGCAACGAACTCACGCCGGAGCGCGCGATGTTCGTGCACCTGACTTTGGTGCCCTATATCCCCTCCGCCGGCGAGTTGAAAACCAAACCGACCCAACACTCGGTCAAGGAATTGCTGAATGTCGGCATCCAGCCGCAGATGCTCATCTGCCGTTGCGACCGTCCGATCCCTGATAACGAGCGCCGAAAAATCGCGAGTTTTTGCAATGTCCGCGCCGAGGCAGTGATCCCTGCTTTGGACGTCAGCTCCATCTACGCCGTCCCCATTTCGTACCACGAAGCCGGCATGGACCGCGAAGTCCTCCGCCACTTCAACCTGCCTTTTGAGAGTGAGCCGGACCTCTCACGCTGGCAGCGTATCGTGGACACGGTTCGCGCCCCGGAGGGCGAGGTGCGAATCGCCGTCGTCGGCAAATATACCAACCTGCTCGACAGCTATAAGTCGTTGGCCGAGGCGCTCGCCCATGGCGGGATCGCAAATAAAGTGAAAGTCCATCTGGACTGGGTCGACTCGGAAGTCTTTGAGCAGCCCAACAGCGTGCAGCGGCTGGATGGCGTGCACGGCATCCTCGTCCCCGGCGGCTTCGGCGAGCGCGGCACCACGGGCAAAATCGAAGCCGTGCGCTTCGCCCGGGAGCATAAAGTACCCTTCCTTGGCATCTGCTTCGGCATGCAAATGGCGGTGATCGAGGCCGCCCGCAATCTCGCCGGCATGCCTGGCGCGTCTTCCACCGAATTCGGCCCCTGCGAAATCCCGGTAGTCGGCCTCCTCACCGAATGGGCGCGCGGAAATGATATCGAACGCCGCCGGGCAGGCGGCGATCTTGGTGGCACCATGCGACTCGGCGCCTTCCAGGCCTCGCTTGCGGAAGACTCGCTGGTCCGGGAGGTATATAACGGCGCGCCCGAAATCTCCGAGCGCCACCGCCACCGCTATGAGGTGAACATTCATTACCGCGATGAGTTGGAAGCCACCGGCCTACGTTTCTCCGGACTCTCCCCGGACGGCGTGCTGCCGGAAATTGTGGAATACCCCGACCATCCCTGGTTCATCGGCGTGCAATACCACCCCGAACTGAAATCCAAGCCCTTCGCTCCGCACCCGCTATTCGAAGGCTTTATCGCCGCAGCGTTGGCCCAGTCGAGGCTCGTATGAAACAGGTCCGCATCGGCAACCTCACGATTGCCAATAACCTACCCTTTACCCTCATCGCCGGCCCCTGCCAGATCGAATCGCGCGCCCATACCATGGAAGTCGCGAGCGCCCTGGCGGAATTGTCGCGCGATCTCGGCATCGGGATCATCTACAAATCCAGCTACGACAAAGCCAACCGTACCTCGGCCAACGCAGCGCGTGGCATTGGGATGGCGGAGGGCCTCGATATTCTGGCCAGCGTCAGGGACACCTTCGGGCTACCTGTTCTGACCGACGTACACGATGCCAGCCATTGCGCCCCCGCCGCTGAGGCGGTGGACGTGTTGCAAATTCCGGCCTTTCTTTGCCGCCAAACCGATTTATTGCTCGCCGCCGGCAACACAGGCAAAGCCATCAACGTCAAAAAGGGCCAGTTCCTGGCACCATGGGACATGAAAAATGTCGCCGCGAAAATCGCCAGCACGGGCAATGAAAACATCCTGCTTTGCGAGCGTGGCGCCAGCTTTGGCTACAACACGCTGGTGAGCGACATGCGCTCGCTCCCCATCATGGCGGAAACCGGATACCCCGTCGTGTTCGACGCGACGCATTCGGTCCAGCAGCCCGGCGGACATGGCACTTCCTCCGGCGGAGACCGCCGGTTCGCGCCCGTCCTCGCCCGCGCCGCCCTCGCGGTCGGCTGCGCGGCGGTCTTTATTGAATGCCACCCAGACCCGGACAACGCGCCATCCGACGGCCCAAATATGATCCCGCTGCGCGATATGCCGGCGCTGATCAAACAGCTGATGGCCTTCGACGCCCTCTCCAAATCATAACCATTCTAGTCGGCGCGCGCCGACGATCCACCTAAGGCAACCGTAAGTGAAACGATTGCGGCCGGGTCAGCTGCTCGTAGCCCCACAACGACAGCGTATGCCCTCGCCCGGTATCCTTCACCCCCACCCAGGGGAGTGCGGGGTCCAGCACGTCGCACCGGTTCAAAAATACCGTCCCGGTCTCGATCTGCGCGCCGATCGCTTCCGCCGCCGCGGTGTCCGCCGAGAAAATCGCCGCCGTCAGCCCGTATTCGCTGTCATTCATCAGCGCGAGCGCCTCGTCATCCGACCCGACCTTCATAATCCCGACCGCGGGCCCGAACGTCTCCTCGGTCATTACCCGCATCCGATGCGTCACATCCACCAGAATCTGCGGCGCCAGATACGCCGAGCCCGGCGTATCTGCGGCGAATTCCGCCGCAGGAACTAGCGCGCGCGCGCCCTGGCTCACCGCCTCATCCACCTGTGCGCGAATAAACGCGGCGGCCTTGGCCGACACCACCGGGCCGAGATTCGTCTCCGCCAGCGTTGGATTCCCAAGCCGGTACTGGCGGGTCACTTCCACTGCTTTGTCCACGAAGGCGTCGAACACCGTCTCATGCACGTAAATCCGCTCGATCCCGCAGCAGGACTGTCCGGAATTGAAAAAGGCGCCATCGACGAGGTTTTCCGCCGCAAAGCCGATATCCGCATCTGCCCGAACATAGGCAGGGTCCTTCCCGCCCAGCTCCAGCCCCACGGAAATGAACCGGTCCGCCGCCGCACGGGAGACCGCATGGCCCACGGCAACGGAGCCGGTAAATGCCACATGCGCCACGCGCGTATCGCGTATCAGCGCCTCGGCCACCGCACCGGGAATATGCAAATACTGGAAAACCCCATCCGGCAGACCCGCCTCGGCAAAGGCCTGCGCAAACCGCTCGGCCACCAGCTGCGTCTGCGCCGCATGTTTCAGCACCACGGTATTCCCGGCCATGATCGCCGGAATAATCGTGTTCACCGCCGTCAGGAACGGATAGTTCCAGGGCGCGATCACGAAGACCACGCCAAGCGGCACGCGTTTTACATAACGCTTGAAGCCTGCCTTCGGCCCAGGGTCCAGTGCCGCCAGCCCTTCTTCCGCCGCCGCCACCATAAAGCGCGCCCGCTCGACGCAGCCGCGCACCTCGCCAGGGGCCTGCGCCACCGGGCGGCCCATGGACCATGCCAGCTCCATCGCAATTTCATCGCCATGGCTCAACAGCGCATCACAGAAACGATTGCCGAACACCGCACGCTCTTCCACGCTGCGCCGCGCCCAATCGCGTTGGGCGGTCACTGCACGGTCAAACACGGCATCAATTGCCGCGGGCGCTGCAAATGGCCGTTCGGCATACAAACTGCCATCCACCGGCGAGATCGTCTGCTGAACGCTGCTCATTTTTGTTTCTCCGCGCGCGTGTTGATCCAAAGCTCATGACCGGCATAGCTCAGCGCCGCCATGCAGGCTGGAATCAGAACATACACCCCCCGGAACAATAGAATAGCCCCAAGCGCGGTGGCCGGCGGCATATAGCCTGCAAGGCCCAGCAGCAATACGGAATCAAAAACCCCCACGCCGCCGGGCAGGCCGGAAAACAGTCCGACCGCAAACGCCGCCAGATAAACGCCAAGCATATGCGTGAAATTCAGCCCCGGCGTATCCGGCAGCACGACGTATAAGATAGCGCAGGCCGTCGCGATATCTGTACAGGCGCCCAGCACCTGCAGCAAGGCCAGCGCGTGTCCTGGCAACGCGATGCTGCGGCCAAATACCCGCAATGCATCCCGCCGCTGCGCCACGGCCACGTAAAATACCACCGCACCCGAAAGGCCGGCGCCCGCCAGCCGCAGCACCCCAGAGGGTACGGCATGCCCAAAAAGCGGGACATCCACCGGATGCAACAGCAGCAAGAATCCCAGCAGCGTGACCACGCCGAGCGTGAACATACTTCCGGAAATGGTGATTATCCTGGCAATGCCCGCAGGCGGCACCGCCCATTGCGCATAAAGCCGCAACCGTATCGCCGCCGCGGAGAGTGCTGGCGCGCCGAGCACATGGCTCAGCGCATATGCACAGGATGAAGCAAAGGCGATCCGAAATACGCCCAGCTTCGGAAATCCCTCGCTCCGCCGCGCGAACAAAATCCCAGGTACATCATAAACCGACATGATACAGAGCGAGACAGCAAGCAGCACGAGTGCGTGGAAAATCTCCCGCCACGGCGTCGCCCGCAACGCCGCCAGCACGTCCCCGGGGCCCATATGCTTCAACGCTCCGTGCAGACCGATAACAACCCCGCCGAGCACCAGAACGCCCAGCACTGGCGGCAGGTATTTAAGGACAATCGATCGGGTCACGCTGCCGCCAAAGCCGATGTCGTTGCGGGCGCCACGGAGCCATCCATTTTCCGCGCTATCTCTTAGGCCGTTCCACCCGTTCCCGTATCCGCCCGCGCCAGCGCCCCCTCGATCAGCGAAATCGTCCGCTCGATGCCGTAAAGCGCAATAAACCCGCCAAAGCGCGGCCCTTCAGTCTGGCCAAGCAACACCTGATACAAACAATCAAACCAAGCCTTCAGCGGCGAGAACGGATGCCGCTTACCCACGGCGTACACCAGATTCTGCAACTGCTCTGCTGCCGTCTCGCCAGGGTATTCCGCCAGACTCTGCCCCAGGCTCGCCGCCAGATCCGCCAGTGCCGCCCGCTCGACCTCGCTCGGCGCGCGGAACTGCTTCTTCGGCGCCACAAAATCCCGATTATAAATAATGGCGTAATCCACCAGTTTCGCCAGGAAAGGCGAAGATTCCGGCGTCGCATCCGGCATATAGGCGCGGATGAAGCCCCAAAGCATCTCCGGGCTATCCGCGTTGATCACAGAAGCCAGATTCAACAGCATTCCGAACCCGATCGGAGACCCGGCATTCTCCGGCATCACGCCGCCATGGATATGCCAGGCTGCGTTGCCATGGGGGTCATTGCTTTGTCGCAACGCCGTCACGTTGCCTATATAATCATCTGCTGCGCGGGGAATCACATCGAAGAACAGCCGTTTGGCCCGCTGCGGCGCATGGTACATGAACTGCGCAAGGCTCTCCGGCGGCGCATAAGTCAGCCATTCTTCGACCGACAGACCGTTGCCCTTGCTCTTGGAAATCTTCTGACCGTTTTCATCCAAGAACAATTCATATGTGAGGCATACTGGCGGTTCCGCACCCAGCGCCCGAACAATCGCCGAGGACAGCTTCACGGAATCGATCAGGTCCTTGCCGGACATCTCGTAATCCACATCCAGCGCATACCAGCGCATCGCCCAATCGGCCTTCCATTGCAGCTTCGCCCCGCCGCCAGTCACCGCCGTCTCGAACCTTATGCCCGTATCGGGGTCCAGCCATGTCACCGTCCCGTGCTCGACATCCACGCGCTCGATCGGCACCTGCATCACGATCCCGCTGCGCGGATGTAGCGGGAGAATCGGCGAATAAGTTGCGCGCCGCTCCGGCCCCAAAGTCGGGCGGATAATATCTACAATCTCGTCATGCCGTGCCAGCACATGTAGCAGCGCCGCATCGAACCGGCCCGAAAAATAATATTCGCTGGAAGAGGCGAACTCGTATTCAAATCCAAACGAATCCAGAAACGCACGCAGCCGCGCATTATTATGCGCGCCGAAACTTTCATGCGTGCCGAACGGGTCCGGCACCTGGGTCAGCGGGCGGCCTATAAATTGCTTCAGCATTTCCTTGTTGGGAACGTTATCCGGCACTTTGCGCAGGCCATCCATATCGTCCGAAAACGCCAACAGCTTGGAGGGCAACCCCGTAAGCTCGGTGAACGCCTTGCGCACCCAGCTGGTACGGGCCACCTCGCCGAATGTGCCGATATGCGGCAGGCCGGAGGGACCATATCCCGTCTCAAACAGGGCAAATTCCTTGCCCTTTTGTTTCAGCCGCTCGGCGACGCGCTCTGCTTCACGGAAGGGCCAGCTCAATTGGGGGGGTGTTTGTTCACTCATAATGCGCCTGCTCTATGGTCAAATTCCCGAGCCGTCTATACGGAAACAGAATGCCTTTCCTGCCAGACCGCCCTGCCCTCGTCGCCGGACACGGCCGCGCCGTGCTGCTGAACGCGGACGGCGAACTCGTCACCATCACACCCGGCACGGTCGCAACACAGTTGGGCGACGCCATTCCTCTGGTCGTCCATGGCCCGGCAACCCTCAAACGCCTCGGCAACCCCTCCATTCAGGTGCTGGACCTGCTGGAGCTGTTCGCCTTCATCTGCCCAGCCCAAAGCCTGGCCCCTACACCGGCAGGCCTCGCCCGCGCGCTGGACATGGAGGTTCCGCAAAGCCAGGAATCCGCGGCTATCGCCTTGCTTGAAATGGCGGAAACGTTGCTGGCCCGCCTCCAGGCCGGCAAAACCACGCCAGCCAACCAGGACGCTCCGGGCCTCGCCGCGCGCATGGGCGCTGCCGGATGGGGCTGGGCGCCGTATGTCCTCTCCGCCCTCGGAACGCCCGCCGCCAACCCGGATGGCATGGCCATGCGCCTGTGGAAGCGCCTTCCTAAATGGGAGGAACAAGCCCCCCGCCCGCCACCCTCGGCCTTTCCCGTCAGCGCCGGACAAGCCCGGGCACGGCTGGCATCCCTCGCCGGCCCCGATGCGGAACAACGCCCTGCCCAGGCCGACTTCGCATCGGCCGCCACGGCGGCCTTCGAGCCACGCATGGCGCAGGGCAGCCCCCATGTCGTCCTTGCCGAAGCCGGCACCGGCACCGGGAAAACCCTGGGCTATCTCGCTCCCGCCAGCCTCTGGGCCGAGCAGAACAAAGGCGCGGTGTGGATCTCCACCTTCACGCGCCACCTGCAGCGCCAGATCGAGTCCGAGGCCGCGCGCCTCGGCCCCGATGCCCGCGTCGTGCTCCGCAAAGGCCGCGAAAACTATCTCTGCCTGCTGAATTTCGAAGACGCCATGGGCGTGGAGCGCTACGCCATCCCGCTCGGCCTCGTCGCCCGTTGGGCGATGGCGAGTTCTGACGGCGACCTGTTCGGCGGCGATCTCCCCGGCTGGTTCGCCGAACTCTTCGGCCACAATCTGCTCGCCACCATCGCAGACCGGCGCGGCGAATGCATCCACGCCGCCTGCCCGCATTTTTCCTGCTGCACGATCGAGCATGTCGTCCGCAATGCCCGCCAGGCGGACCTCGTCATCGCGAACCACGCCCTCGTCATGGCCCAGGCCGTCTGGGGCGGGCTGGACGATGAATACGTGCCTACGCGCTATGTCTTCGACGAAGGCCACCACATTTTCGACGCTGCCGACAGCGCTTTCTCCATCGAGCTATCAGGCACCGCGATGGCCGAACTGCGCCGCTGGCTGCTGGGCGCGGAGGGCACCCGTTCCCGCGCACGCGGCATCGCCCGCCGGCTGGAGGACATTTTGGCCACAGACGACAAACTCGGCAAAACGATGGACGCTGCGCTGCTGGCAGCCAAAGCCCTCCCCGCTCCGATGTTCTCTATGCGGCTGGACCCGGAACTTTCCAGCGATAAAAACCCGGCAGAGGCCTTCCTGCGCGCACTCCGCACCCAGGCCCATGCCCGCGCCTCGGAGCCCGACCTTAAATCCACACTACCGTTCGAAGTCGATCTCCACCCCATCGACCCCGACATCCTACAGGCCGCCCAATCACTCTCTGCGGCGATGGAAAAACTCCGCCTCCCGCTCGTCGCCATGCGCGCACGCTTCCTGGAACGCCTGGAAACCGAAGCCGACACGCTGGACGAGACCATCCGCCAGCGCCTGGAAGGCACCGCACGCAGCCTCAAGCGCCGCGCGATCGACTCGCTCACCGCTTGGCGCCGCATCCTCGACAACCTTACCTGCGAAGCCAAACCGGGCGAACGCCCTCACAACATCGAATTCCTCCGACTGGACCGCGAGGCGGGTACCGACCGCGACGTGGCGTTGCTCTCTCATCTGCTCGATCCCACCCAGGCCTTCATCGAGACCATCGCCAACCCCGCCCATGGCATACTCATCACAAGCGCTACCCTGCGCGACGGTACGGACAACGAAACCGCCTGGGAACGCGCGGAAAGCCGCACCGGCGCCGCCCATCTTGCGGCCCCGGCGATCCGCGCAAGCTTTGACTCGCCCTTCGACTACGCCGAACGCACCCGCATCGTCCTGATCAGTGACGTCAACACGCAGGATATCGGCGCGCTCTCGGGCGCCTATCTCTCACTATTCCAGGCCTCCGGCGGGGGCGGCCTCGGCCTTTTCACCGCGATCTCCCGCCTGCGCGCGGTGCATTCGCGTATCGCCTCCCCGCTGGAAGCCGCAGGCATCCCGCTTTACGCCCAGCACGTGGACGCCATGGACAACGCTACCCTCGTCGATATCTTCCGCGCCGAGGAAGATTCCTGCCTGCTCGGCACGGACGCCATGCGCGACGGCGTGGACATTCCCGGCAAAGCGCTCCGCCTCGTCGTGTTCGAGCGCACGCCCTGGCCGAGGCCGGACATCCTGCATCGCACCCGCCGCACGCATCTCTCCGACGGAGCGCCTAAGGAATACGACGATACGATCGTCCGCCTACGTCTGCGTCAGGCCTTCGGACGCCTCATCCGCCGCGCCGATGATCGCGGCGTCTTCGTCCTGCTGGACCGCCAGATCCCCTCGCGCCTCCTCACCGCATTCCCCGAACATGCGACCATCATTCGCTCGGGCCTCGCCGAAGCGCTCCAAGGCATAAGCCGCTTTCTCGGCCAGTAAAATTCCCCTGTCCTGCATTACTTTCCTGGCACTATCTCCAGGACTCTAAAAATTTCCCCAAACATGCTAATATCTATCCCGCTTGACAGGAGCCGCAATTTGTCCTCGACCACCATCGACCGTCGCCGCGCCAGCCCGGCGGCCACCCCGCAAAACCGCGCCCTCGTTGCCGCCTGGCTCTTTGCCGTGTGTTTCATGATCTGGGTGATGGTCGGCATTGGCGGCTTCACGCGCGAGACAGGCTCCGGCCTCTCCATCATGAATTGGGACCCGATCGTCGGCGCGCTGCCCCCGCTCAGCCCCGCCGCCTGGAACAAGCTTTTTGCGCTCTACCAGACGATCCCCCAGGCGCAAATCCTTCACAAAGGCATGGACCTCGCCGGCTTCCAGCAGCTTTTCTGGCCGGAATACATCCATCGCCTCTGGGGCCGCCTCATTGGTGCCGTCTTCTTTGTCCCCCTCATTGCCTTCATCGCCACGAGACGGATCGAAGCCCGTCTGATCCCCTGGCTCATCCTGCTCTTCGTTATGGGCGGGCTGCAGGGGGCCATCGGCTGGTTCATGGTCGCCTCGGGCTTCGACCCTAACTCGACCGCCGTCGAACCCTGGCGCCTTTCGCTGCATTTTTCCGCCGCGATGTTCCTCTATGTCTCCGTGCTGTGGACAGCGCTTACCGTCCGCACGCCCGTCCCCGCTCCGCTCCAGGGTCAGCGCGCGCTGAAATTCTGGGCCTTCGCCGCGACGATTCTGCTCTGCATCACGATGTTCGCCGGCACGTTCGTCTCCGGCACGCATGCAATCGACGTGTTCTCTCCGGCCAAAGCCATCGGGGTCGGCATGCCCCCGCCGGTTTATGCGGTATCAAACTTCTTTACCGACAAAGCCACGATTCTCTTCAATCATCAGGCTCTGGGTTTCCTTACCGCGCTCACCATCCTTACCACGGCCACCCTGGCCCTGCGCGGCAACGCCCCGGGCCAGGTGCGTGATGCGGGTCTTGCCATCGGCGGCCTGGTTCTGCTGCAATTTACCCTGGGCGTGACGGCGCTGGTCTCCAAATTGCTGGATGTTGGCGTCGCGCATCAAATGAACGCCGTCCTGCTGCTGACTGCCTGCATCCTGCTCCTCCACAGGCTGCGCGGCGCCGCGCGTTGAAGCCCGACAGAGCCGTCGCCAACTGGCTGTTCCTGCTCTGCGCGATGATCTTCGGGATGGTCGTCGGGGGCGGGCATGCGCGCACCATCGGCGCCGGGTTCATCCTGCAGGCCTGGGAGCCCGTCACAGGCTTTATCCCGCCACTGAACGCGGGGGACTGGACGCATCTCTTTGCTCTCTACCAGCAAACCGCCCAGTTCCACGCGCACCCGATCACCGAAACGACGTTCAAAACCTTGTTCTGGCCAATGTTCCTGGACCGTTGCTGGGGCCGGCTGATGGCGCTGGTTTTCCTGATACCCTTCGTCATCTTCTCCTGGCAGCGCCGCATCCCGCGCAACCTCGCCTTTTGGCTGCTGGCCATTTTCGCCGCTGGCGGGGCACAAGCGGCACATGGCTGGTACATGGTCCGCACCGGCCTCACCCCCGGCGTGCTCACGCCGCCGCCAAGCTGGGCCGCCCCGCATTTCCTCGCCGCCATGGTGATCTTCACCGCGTTGCTCTGGACAGCACTGAGCATCCGCACGCCCACGCCCGAACCTCTGGAAACGCCTCTAAAACCCTGGCTCACCGCGACCATCGTCCTTATTCTCGCGACCATGGGGTTCGGCGCGCTGGTCGCCGCTACCAATGCCATAACCGTTTTCAATACGTTCCCTTTAATGGATGGCAGTTTCGCCCCGCCAACCCTCTTCGCCCTGCACCCAGCCTGGGAGAACTTCATCATCAACCAGGCGACCGTCCAGTTCTTCCACCGCCTGCTTGCCACGCTCACGGCGCTGACCGCCCTGACCGCCGCTATTCTCGGCCTGCGCGCGGAAAACCTGCCGCCCGCCTTGCGCGACAATTTCCTCATCCTTGCCGCGTTGGTCGCGCTGCAATACCTCCTCGGCATGGCCACCATCGTTCTGGCCGCGCCGGAACTCGGCTTCGTGCATGAGCTGAACGCCGTCCTGCTCCTCGCCGCCGCAATCTGCGCCCGCCACCAATTGCGCGGGGCGCGCGGCGGGCGCACACTCATCTCTTCCCTACCCGCCGGAGGCCCGACCCCATGAGCGAAGCCCTGATCACCGCCGATAAACTCTTCCACGCCGCCGGCGGGCTGGACCCCATCACCGCCGCCCGGCACATCGCAACCGCGATCGACGGCGCGGATGACGGCGAGCTCTTCCTCGAATACCGCGAGTCTGAATCCATCAGCCTGGACGATGGCCGCATCCGCGCCGCCAGCTTCGACACGCGCCGCGGATTTGGCCTGCGCTCTGTCCTGGGCGAGGCCAGCTATTATGCCCATGCCGGCGAAGTCTCTGATGACGCCCTCGCCCGCGCCGCTGCTACGATTAAGGCCGCCCGCGCGCAGGAACTCTCTGTTACCGCCGCTGGGCCAGCTGCTGCCAGCACACCTCTCTATGCGGGACTCAACCCGCTCGCCGAAATGCCCTTCTCCACCCGCGCCGCCCTGCTCCAGGAAATCGACGCCTTCGCCCGCGCTGCGGACAGCCGCGTAATACAGGTCATGGCCAGTATCGCCGGGGAATGGCAGGTCGTGGAAATTCTGCGTGCCGATGGCTCCCGCATGGCGGATCTGCGCCCGCTCGTTCGTCTCAACATCTCCGTGGTCATGGAGCAAAACGGCCGCCGCGAATCCGGCTCGCATGGTGCTGGCGGCCGCACCTCCTACGCGCCCCTTATCGCCCCCGCCTACTGGCAAGGTGCCGTGTATGAAGCCATTCGCCAAGCCACCGTGAACCTAGAGAGCATCCCCGCCCCAGCCGGGGAAATGCCCGTCGTACTCGGGGCCGGCTGGCCCGGCATTCTGCTGCACGAAGCCATCGGCCACGGCCTGGAAGGCGATTTCAACCGTAAGCAGACCTCCGCCTTCGCTGGCCTCATGGGCAGCCGCATCGCGTCCAAGGGCGTGACCGTCGTCGACGATGGCACGCTCCCCGACCGTCGCGGCTCGCTGACGATTGATGATGAAGGGACCCCTACCTCCCGCACCACCCTAATTGACGATGGAATTCTCGTCGGGTTCATCCAGGACCGCCAGAATGCGCGGCTGATGAATATGCGCGCTACCGGCAATGGCCGCCGCCAATCCTACGCCCATTCACCTATGCCGCGCATGACCAATACGATCATGCTGGGCGGGGAGGCCTCGCCTGAGGACATGATCAAATCCGTCAAGCGCGGCATCTACGCCGTCAATTTCGGCGGCGGCCAGGTGGACATCACCTCCGGCAAATTCGTGTTCTCCGCCTCGGAAGCCTATCTGATCGAGGACGGTAAAGTCGGCGCCCCCGTAAAAGGCGCTACGCTCATCGGCAACGGCCCGGATGCGCTAACCAAGGTCGAGATGATCGGCAACGACCCGGAACTCGACCCTGGTGTCGGCACCTGCGGCAAAAACGGCCAGGGCGTGCCGGTCGGCGTCGGCCAACCCACGATGAAAATGTCCGGGCTCACCATCGGCGGCACCGCCGCTTAGTTGCCCTTCGCCCAGCTGCCTCATGCCCGGCGAAAGCCGGGCATGAGGCCTTAAACGACAAAATCGCGGCCGAATCCCGCCAATTTACAGCCCCTGTTAAGAAACCCGCTCTAAAATCGCAGCACACGCGATTTTGGAGAAACATATGCTGGCCTGGTATCGGGAAAATGCGCCCATCCGCAAAAAACTATCCATCGCCTTCGGCCTTGAATCCGCGCTCACTGCCGGCGGCGTCCTCTGCGAATTTCTGGCGGCGAGCAAGACCATCGCACCCTCCACCGCGCTGGAAATCGGTGTGGCCGCGGTCTTTGTTTCCGTCGCACTCGGCGTCACCTTGCGCAAAACCATCGCAGACCCCTACGTCAACACGGTCGTTCGTATGGAAGCTCTGGCCGCCGGCAATCTGGACGCGCCGATCCACTTTACCAACTATACGGACTGCGTCGGCCGGATGACCAAGGCAATGGCGACATTCCGGAAGACCGCGTTGGATAAAATCGAAGCGACGGAACAAGCCGCCATTGCCGCCAAGCAGGCGGAGGAAGAACGCCAACGCACGGAACAGGACACCATCGCCCAGCAGGCAGCCCTCGTTGTCGGTTCGATCGGTTCGGGCTTGGCTAGGCTTGCCGCAGGCGAACTCACCTTCCGCCTCTCCGAGACCCTGCCCGCCGCCTACGAGAAAATCCGGCTCGATTTCAACGCCGCCATGACCAAGCTCCAGGACACGATGCAGTCCATCTCAACGAACACCGAAGGCGTCCGCGCCGGCGCCGGGGAAATTACCCAGGCATCGGATGATTTGGCCCGCCGGACCGAGCAACAAGCCGCCACGCTGGAACAGACTGCCGCCGCTCTGGACCAAATCACCGCCACCGTCCGCCGCACAGCAGAAGGCGCCACAGAAGCAAGGAAGCTGGTCTCCAACGCCAAAAACGACGCGGAGCGCTCCGGCGAGGTGGTTCGGGAAACGGTTGGGGCGATGAGCAAAATCGAGACCTCCTCCAAGGAAATCGGCAATATTATCGGCGTCATCGATGAAATCGCCTTTCAGACCAATTTGCTGGCCTTGAATGCCGGGGTGGAGGCCGCCCGCGCCGGCGATGCGGGGCGTGGCTTCGCCGTCGTCGCTACGGAAGTCCGCGCCTTGGCGCAGCGTTCCGCGGATGCTGCCAAGGAGATTAAAGCCCTGATCTCAACCTCCGGAACGCAGGTCGATTCCGGCGTGAAACTCGTGAATGAAACCGGTAAGGCGCTGGAGCGTATCGTCGCTCAGGTGGGGCAGCTGAATACGCTGGTTACCGAAATCGCCGCTTCAGCCCAGGAGCAAGCAACGGGGCTGAACGAGGTGAACACTGCCGTGAACCAGATGGACCAGGTGACGCAGCAAAATGCCGCCATGGTCGAACAAGCCACAGCCGCCAGCCACAGCCTGGCCAATGAGGCTGGCGAACTTGCCCGGTTGATCGCCCAGTTCCAGACCGGCCCGACCGCGCAGCCCCAACCCGTCAAACCCGTCATCCGCGCCCCGCAGCAAACCCGGTCCCGCGTACCGGCCCATGCGCCAACACAGGCGCAAAATGGCAAGTTTATCCCGATGCGCCGGCCGGCCCTCGTGACTGCATCAACCGGGCAAGAAGATTGGGATGAATTCTAGCCGGCACGGCGCGGCACAAAGCCGCGCAAGCTGGAGAAACGTTCCTCCATGCGCTTGCGGATACGGCCGATCCGACCCACGCCGGCCAACCGCCGGTCAAGGAATTGCAGGGTCTTTTCGTCTTCTAAGGAAGTATCCGTCAGCCAGTATAAAAGCGTGGCACTGTAGACCGCCGCCAGAATGCCGCGTTTTGTGTACCAGGAGAAATCCGCGGACATGTCCCCGGCCGCGTGCCAGATTGCATCGACGGTGCGCGCCGTAGTCCGGCCCGCAAGCGGCATGTTGGGCGGCAGGCTCAACCAGGACAACGCGCGGCGGATCGCCTCCTTGTTTCCCCGGTTCTGCTCAAACCGGATCTCCAAAACCCTTTTAACCCGGGCCGGTATGCGCCGCGCCGACCAGTCCTCGGCCTCCGCCGCCTCAACCATCCGCCTATCGGCGAGCGTGCAAAACGCCTCGATCATGTCCGCCGCCCCGCCGGGAAAAATCAACGGGGCATCCTCCGGCGGTTGGCCGATGCTCTGCAGCGCCTGCCGTAGGGCCTTGCTGGTCCAGCCCTCGAACGCGATCTGTGGCAGAAGCGCATCAATCACGGCGGCTGTTTCGGGTTCGACCTGCATCACAAAACCTCCGGCAAGGGGATGGGGAAACGTTCTAGTTCCTCATTGAACCCGAAATAGCGAAAATCAGACATTCTCATCGGATACATGATGCCATCCAGGTGATCCGTCTCATGCTGCACGACACGCGCCGCGAATCCCGATAACGCCTGGTCAACCGGCTCCCCGTGCTCATTCAGCCCCGTCAGCCTTATCCGCGTCCAGCGCGGCACAGCGGCGCGCAGGCCGGGAATGGACAAACACCCCTCCCAGCCCAGCTCTTTCTCATCGTCCAGCGGGGTAATCACCGGATTGGCTACGGCACTCAGCGGCACCGCATCCCCACCCGCGCGGGATGCGGGTATATGGTAGATAAACAGCCGCAAAGAGCGGAAAATCTGGGGTGCTGCCAGCCCGACGCCACCAGCATCATACAGCGTCTCCGCCATATCGCCCAGCAAAGCCTGAACCTCCGGCGCCAATACGTCCTCCACCGGTTGGGCTTTAGCCAGTAAAACCGGATGACCCATGCGCGCTATCTTCAAAATCGCCATACCTGCATAGATGGCGTAGCAGAAATGATTTGGCGAGAGGCCAAACTATGCTATAGGCGGCAAAATCTTTAGCGGGCACAGCCATCCTGGCTGCGATCCGCCGTTTTATCTTTGGCGTTTTTTAGGAGTTTCCGGCCAGGTGCAAGTTCTCGTTCGCGACAATAACGTCGACCAAGCGCTGAAGGCGCTCAAAAAGAAACTTCAGCGCGAAGGCGTGTTCCGCGAGATGAAACTCCGCCGGCACTACGAAAAACCGTCCGAGCGCCGCGCGCGCGAAGCCGCCGAAGCCGTTCGCCGTGCCCGCAAGATGGAGCGCAAGCGGATCGAGCGCGAAGGTTTCTAATTAGTTCCCGGGACGCTGCCTGTGGAACCGTTCGACGGCAAAGTCGTTGGATGGGTGTTTAACGAGATATAAAAGACGGCCGCATCGGGTGTTTGAAACATCCGGGCGGCCTTTTTATTTGTCTTGAATTCTGCCCCAGCTACAACTCAACGCCCTCAACACTGCTTCCGGAGTCGTGGGCGCTGTGAGCGTCAACGCGGCGGGCCAGCCGGCGACGGCGGCAATGGCTTCCTGGATGGCAAGGAAGCAGGCAATAGCGAGCATGAAAGGGGGTTCGCCAACGGCTTTGCTGCGGAAAATAGTGGGTTTGGCGTTTGGCGCGTTTTCCAGCAATTTCGTGACAAAGACGGGCGGCACGTCTCGGGTAGTCGGGATTTTATAGGTCGAGGGGGCGTGGGTTTTCAGGGTGCCTTGCGCGTCCCAAACCAGTTCTTCCATCAACAGCCAGCCAAGTCCCTGGATGAAACCACCTTCGATCTGGCCGATATCGACGGCGGGGTTCAACGAGGTTCCACAATCCTGAACGATATGAGCGGCCAGGATGCGAGCCTCCCCGGTGAGCGTGTCGATGGCCGCTTCCACGGCGCATGCGCCGTGGGTGAAGTAATAAAACGGATGGCCCTGCATGCCGGCTTGGTCAAAATGGATTTCCGGGGTTTTGTAGAACCCGGTAGACGACAGCGAGACACGCTCCGCCCAGCAGGCATTGGCAAGTTCCGGAAAGCTCATTGAGCGATTGCCCAAATAGGCACGGCCCTCCGAAAAGACGACCTGATCGGGCGTACCTTCCAGCCTTGACGCGGCGACCTCGGCCATGCGCCCTTTGATGACCTGCACGGCAGCAAGGGCCGCCATGCCGTTGATATCCGTGCCCGACGAGGCGGCGGTGGCGGAGGTGTTGGGAACTTTATCCGTCCGGGTGGATGAGACATGGACATCGGCGAGGTCTATGGCGAAGCCTTCAGCCACCACCTGAGCAATTTTCAGGTATAGCCCCTGTCCCATCTCGGTACCGCCATGGTTCAGATGCACGCTGCCATCGGTGTATACGTGCACCAGCGCGCCGGCCTGGTTAAGGGTTGGCAGGTTGAAGGAAATGCCAAACTTCACCGGCATTACGGCGAAGCCCTTTTTGATGATTTTGCTACCGGCGTTGAAGGCATCAATTTTGGCCCGGCGCGCGACAATATCCGCATCCACCGCCAGTTCGGCCATGACGCGCGGCAGGTTATCGGCGCCGATATGTTGGCCGTAGGGGGTAACATCGTGCCCTGGGCCATAGAAATTCACATTGCGGATTTCGTCCTGTGGTTTTCCCAAAGCGGCGGCGACATGGGCGATGGCGACCTCGATGGAGAAAATGCCCTGCGGTCCGCCAAAGCCCCGAAAGGCCGTGTTGCTGACAGTGTTGGTTTTGGCCGCGAGCCCACGCACCCGTATATTCGGGAGCCAATAGGCGTTATCCGCGTGGCAGAGTGCGCGGGTAAGCACCGGGCCTGACAGATCGGCCACGTTTCCGCAGCGCAGGGCAATTTCCATATCCAGCGCGAGAATATGCCCGGCATCGTCATAGCCGATCTCAAATCGGGTTTGGACGTCGTGCCGTTTGCCGGTGATGACCATGTCCGCATCGCGCACCAAGCGCAGTTTTACGGGGCGGCGGGTTTTGTTGGCGCAGATTGCGGCCATGCCGGCGATGAGCGAGGCATGGCTCTCTTTACCGCCGAATGCGCCGCCCATGCGGCGGACCTCCACGGTAATGGCGGCAAGCGGGCGGCCCAGCAGGCGGGCGACAATGTGCTGCACCTCGGTCGGGTGCTGGGTCGAGGAGAGCACATGTATGGCGCCGTCCTCCCCCGGTTCGGCCTGAGCGATCTGGGTTTCCAGGTAGAAATGGTCCTGCCCACCGGCAATGGCGGTGCCGGAAAGGCGGTGCGGGGCAGCTTGCATGGCGGCGTCCGGTTCGCCCCGTGTCATGACCATGGGCGCCACGACATAGGATTCAGCAGCGATCGCCGCGTCGATGCTCAGGATGGCCGGCAGATCCTCGTAGGTGATTTTTGCAAGATTTGCGGCATCGCGCGCCTGTGCCAACGTGGTCGCTGCGACAACGGCGATCGGCTCGCCCGCATAGGTCACCACAGACTCGGCCAGCAACGGTTCGCCGGAGAGGATGGGGCCTGCGTCGTTCATGCCGGGGATATCGGCGGCAGTGAGAACACAGGCGACGCCCGGTGCCCCGGCCACAGCAGTCAAATCTACAGTAATCAGCTTCGCATGCGCCCTGGATGAGGTGATGACCCAGGCGTGGAGAAGGCCTTCGGGTTGCTTGGTATCGTCCACATAAATCGCGCTTCCGGATACATGGCGGGCGGCACTCTCATGCGCGATCGACTTATGAATGGGAGAAAAATTCGCATGATCGGTCATAATGCCCAGATCTCCGACGGGATGTTCTCATCCTGAGCCTGGGCCGAGAGACGTTTCAGAAGTCCCGATGCAGCCTGCAGGCGGTACCCGGCGCTCGCGCGAAAATCGGAAATTGGGGTGAATATTTCATGTAATTTTGTCGCGGCGGCATCGAATGTCGCATCGTTGACAGGCTGTCCAGCAAGCGCAGCTTCGATCGCAATCGCACGGAGGGGCGTGGCGGCCATGCCGCCGAATGCGGCACGGGCACGCGTGATATAACCTTCTTCTATCCGCAGCATAAAAGCGCCGGAAACGGTAGAAATGTCCTGGTCGAACCGCTTGGCGAGCTTATAGGCGAAGAATTTCTCATTCTTGGTCAAATAGGGGATTTTGATCGCGCGGAGATACTCGCCTGGATGCAAAGCGGTTTTACGATACGCCGTGAAGAATTCATCGATGGGCATTTCCCGTTCACCTGCGGCCGATCGCAGAACCAGAACGGCATTGAGCGCGATCAGGCAGGGCGCGGAATCGCCAATCGGCGAGGCGTTGCAAATGTTCCCGCCCATTGTACCGAGATTGCGGATTTGTACCGACCCGATGCGACGGATGAGTGCTGCGAAGTTTTCAAATTTTCCGTCAAGATAAGGAAGGATCTCCGAATAGGTAGCCATGGCACCAATGATGAGATGGGTCTGCGACGCTTCGATCGTTTTCAACGCGACAATGTCACGCAGTGAGACGATCTTTGCTGGGACATGGCCGTATTTTGCGATGCTGACACCGATATCGGTCGTGCCTGCGGTGAGTTTTGCGTCCGGCGTCGCGGCGAGTGCGGCATCCAGATCATCGAGCGTTTTCGGCGTCTCGGCGGTTTGACGCAGCGTATCCAGCGCGGCCCGCCATTTGGGGACTCTTGGGTCGGGAGCGTAGTGCAGCGTTGCTGCGGCAGCGAGGATGGGGCGGTAACCGGTACAACGGCATAGATTGCCCGCAAGCGCGTCCAGAACACCTTCGTTCTCATTCTCTACCGATGCAGATTGGTGCAATGCAAAGAGGCTCATGACGAAGCCGGGCGTGCAGAAGCCGCATTGGCTGCCATGCAGCTCCACCATCGCACGCTGCACGGAGGAAAGTTCGCCGTTCTGCGACAGACCTTCGGAAGTGAGGACCACGCAGCCATCAAGATCCGCCGCCAGCATGATGCAGGAGTTGACGGCGGTGAATTTCAATCCGTCGCCATGCTTGCGGCCGATGGCGATGGTGCAGGCGCCGCAATCACCCTCGGCGCAGCCTTCCTTGGTCCCCGTTAGGCGGGCTTGTAGCCGCAGGAAGTCCAGCGCGGTTTGGCCTGGCGGCCCTTCAAATTTCTGAACTGCACCGTTGAGGACGAATTCGGTCATGACAACGCCGGGAATTGTTCCGCCCAGGCGCGAGCGATATCCAGCCGCCTCGCCACCCAGACATGCGGAAACGTATCGATATAGGAAAGAAACTTCACGAGGGCGGCGAAGCGAGCAGGGCGGCCGATAATGCGGCAATGCAGCCCGATGGAAAGCATTTTGGGCGTGGTTTCACCCTCGCCGTAGAGCACGTCAAACGCGTCTTTCAGGTAGTTGAAGAAATGCTCACCCGTGTTGAAACCCTGAGCGGCGGCAAACCGCATGTCGTTCGTATCCAGCGTGTAAGGCAAAATAAGTTGCGAACGACCCCAGCTGGAATCGTAATAAGGCAGATCGTCGCTATAGGAATCGGAATCGTAGACGAATCCGCCTTCCTGCGCGACCAGCCGCGCAGTGTTGGGGCTGGTGCGGCCGGTATACCAGCCGACCGGACGCGTGCCGGTTAAGCTGGTATGGATGTCGATGGCGCGCTGCATATGCTCGCGCTCGATATCTTCGGGCACATATTGGTAGTTGATCCAGCGATAGCCGTGGCTTGCGATCTCCCAATGAGAAGCCAGCATGGCCTCGACGGCCGCTGGGTTGCGCTGCATGGCCATGGCCACACCGAACACCGTAAGGGTTAGGCCCCGCGAATCGAAAAGCTGCTTGATACGCCAGAAACCGGCGCGCGCCCCGTAATCATACAGGCTCTCCATGCTCTGATGGCGCATGCCCGGTACGGGTGCGGCATTGACGATTTCCGACAGAAAGGTCTCCGCGCCGTCATCGCCATGAAGTACGGAATTTTCGGCACCCTCCTCGTAGTTCAGCACGAAGCTCAACGCGATGCGCGCATTGCCGGGCCAGCGTACCACGGGTGGTTTGGCACCATAGCCGATGAGGTCGCGAGGATATTGCACGTCCATGTCAGCCGCCCCGATAGGTCGAATAGCCGTAGGCGCTCAGAATCAGCGGGACGTGATAATGGGTCAAAGGGTTCTCCACACGAAAACGGACCGGGATGATATCGTAGAAATTTGCCTCGCCAAGATAGTCGCCGGCATGGAACAGGATTTCGTAAGTCCCGGGCATGAGTTCCTGCACAAGGCTGGCGCGGCCTTGGGCATCCAGCGTAGTGGCGGCGGCTTCGCCTAGAGGGCTGCGCACCTCCACCCGCAGACCCGCAGCGCCGGTGCCGCGCATCGTGTCCAATACATGGGTGGTGAGGCCCTTCATGTCGTCGCTGCCAACAAATCCGCGAGCCGAAGGCGGGTGATATGACCGATTTCGAACAGCGCCTGGGCGTGCTCGGTGGCCGTGTCGTTGTTCAGGCGGCGGCTCAAAATGTCGAAAATTTTGGTCTTGTTGTGCATGCGCACGCAGACGATGAACGGGAAGCCGAATTTTTCCCGGTAGGCGGCATTCAACGCGGCGAAGCGCTCGAACTCCGCTTCGGTCAGGGCTTTCAGCCCGGCACCGGTTTGTTCGGCGTCCGATGCCTCGGTGAGCGGAACGGATTTCGCGCCCAGTTCGGGGTGCGCGCGAATAAGGGCGAGTTGTTCCGCCGGTGTCGCATCCGCCACGGTTTGCATCAGAGCTGCGTGCAGGGCAGCCGCATCAGCAAATGGAGCGCGGCCGGCGGTGCGTTCCACCACCCAGCGCGAATGTTCGAACAAATGCCCGAAGCGGGCGAGAAAGTCCGGCCCGCCGATCAATACGGCGTCCGAGATTCGCGTTTTGTCCAAGCCTCGTAGCTCGCGCGGGCTTCGGAGTAGCATTCGGTGAGCTGGATGGCCGGGGTTTCGCGCTCAGTGGGTGGCTTCGCGAGTTCCTCGTAGAATTTGTGGTCGTCGAAACCGATGGCGGCGGCGTCTTTCGGTGTGCAGCCGTAATAGACCTTGTCGATGCGGGCCCAGAAGATCGCGGACATGCACATGGGGCACGGCAAGCCGTTGACATAAAGGGTCGAGCCTGAAAGGTCGAAGTTTTTCAGCTTGGCGCTGGCGTCGCGAATGGCAGTGACTTCCGCATGGGCGGTGGGGTCCGTGGCCGACAGGACGCGATTATGCCCCTCCCCGATGACCTTGCCGTGCTTGACAATAACCGCGCCGAACGGTCCGCCATGGCCACCCTCCATACCCTTATAAGCTAGGGCGATCGCTTGCCGCATGAAGGTGGCGTGGTCGGTCATTGGACAATCTCCTGGTTCGCCGCATAGTGAAGCGGTTAAGATCGCACTGCAACACGGAAATTGACCTTGACCCTCCCTGATATCCTAGGCGCGCAAGCACAGGCGCGTGAAGCATTTCTCGCCGCACTGGTTCGCCAGCGCTCGGATAATCCGCCGGGCGATTGTGCCGCACATGCGGAGCTGACGGCCAGGTTGCTGGAAGGGTTGGGCTTTGCAGTCGAGCGGCACGAAGTACCCGCCGCATTGGCGGCGGCGCATGGCATGGTGAGCGCGACCAATCTCGTGGTGCGCCACCGCTTCGGACCTGGCCCCGTATTGGCGCTAAATGCGCATGGCGATGTGGTGCCCCCGGGCGAGGGCTGGACGACGGACCCGTACGGGGCTGAGGTGATCGACGGGTGGATGTACGGGCGGGGGGTTGCGGTCTCCAAATCCGATATCTGCACCTATGCCTTTGCGTTGAAAGCGTTGAAGGAGTCCGGGGCAAAGCTGGGCGGGACCGTCGAGCTGCATATAACCTATGACGAGGAAGGCGGCGGGGAGATTGGGCCGGCGCTACTGCTGGCCGAGGGGGTAAGCAAGCCGGATTATGCGATTGCCGCCGGATTCTCCTATGGCGTGGTAACCGCGCATAACGGGTGTTTACATCTGGAGGTGAGCGTGCATGGCAAATCGGCCCATGCCGCCAAGCCGGAGACCGGCGCCGATGCGCTGGCGGCCGCGACCGCACTTCTGGTCCGGCTTTATGCGGAGCGGGATGAGCTGCGGAGCAATATTTCAGCAGTGCCGGGGATTGGCGCGCCGGGGTTGACCGTGGGACTCATCTCCGGCGGGATCAACACCAATGTGGTACCGGATCGCGTGACGTTCCGGCTGGACCGGCGGATTACCCCGGAGGAGGATGCGGGCAAAGTGGAGGCTGAGCTGCGCGCGCTGATCGCTGCCGACTTGCCACCCGGGATTACGGTGCACGTGAAACAGATTTTGCTAGCGGCGCCACTGATGCCACTGCCGGGTGGCGAGCGGCTGACGGAGATTCTACAGGCGCAGGCAAGTACTGTGCTGGGCGAAGCGATACGGGCAGTGGGCGTGCCGCTCTACACCGATGCGCGGCATTACGCGGCGGCGGGGATTCCCACCATGCTCTACGGCGCGGGGCCACGCAGCATTGAAGCAGCGAATGCGCATCGCGCGGATGAGCGGCTGGAGCTGAAGGATTTGCATCTGGCCACGGAGGTGATCGCCCGCACGCTGGCAGAATTTCTAAGCGCGGAGACGGCGCAGACGCAGACGGGGGATGAAACGCTGCTGCGCCGCGCCTTTGCTGTGGCCGAGGCGGCGAAGGCGGCAGGGTGCCACCCGTTCGGCGCATTGCTCGCCGGACCGGATGGCGCGGTGCTGATGGAGCAGGGCAATGCGTTTATGCCCGAGCGGGACATGACCGGGCATGCAGAGCGCGTGCTGGCGACACGCGCGGGCAAACAATTTGGTGCGGCATTTCTGCGCGAGTGCACGCTGTATTCCTCCGCCGAGCCCTGCGCGATGTGCGCCGGGGCGATCTACTGGGCCGGGATCGGACGCGTGGTGTACGGCATGAGCGAGCACGACCTTAAAGCGATGACGGGAAACCACGAGGAAAACCCGACGCTGGACTTGCCGTGCCGGGCGGTGTTCGCGGCCGGGCAACGGAAAGTGGAGGTGGTAGGGCCGTTGCTAGTGGAAGAGGCGCGGGCGCTGCATGTGGGGGTTTGGGGCTAGGTGATATTCGTATTTGTTTCGTATCGATCTGATTACAGTTTTTTTCCAATATAATCGATGACCGCGCCAAGAACGTCACGCCACTCTTTCAGCCCCAATTAAAAACTCCACATTGCCCTCAGGCCCCGTAATCGGACTTTTCTCAACCCCCTGCACGCGCCAGCCCGGCAAGCCTGCCCACCAGGCCGCGATTTTCGCACAAACGGCTTCATGCACCGCCGTATCGCGCACGACGCCGCCTTTGCCGACTTGTTCCGGGCCCGCTTCGAATTGTGGCTTTATAAGTGCCACTGCGAAGGCGCCGGGCGCGCAAAGGGCGATGGCGGCGGGCAGGACGATTTGTAAGCCAATGAAGCTGGCATCGCAGACCATCGCGCCGATGGGCCCGGGGATGACGTCCTTCGTCAGATGCCGCGCATTGGTTTTTTCCAGCACCGTCACACGCGCATCCGAGCGGAGTTTCCAGGCGAGCTGTCCGTGACCGACATCGACCGCATATACATGCGCGGCGCCGTGCGTGAGCAGCACATCCGAAAAGCCGCCGGTCGAGGCGCCAATGTCCAGGCAGGTTCGGCCCGCGGGATCAAAGCCGAAATGGGAGAGACCGTGGGCGAGTTTGACGCCGCCGCGTGAGACCCAGGGATGATCCTGGCCTTTTACCGAGAGGGCGGCATCTTCCGGCAGCATATCACCGGGCTTTTGCACGCGCGCGGTGCCCGCATAAACGAGGCCTGCCATGATGAGGGCCTGGGCGCGGGTGCGCGATTCGGCAAGGCCGGTGGCGACGAGCATGAGGTCGGCGCGTTGCTTGGGCATTCTGGGTACGGCCCGGTTTGGAAAGGTCGGTTTGAAGCGGCATGGATGCCCGGCCTGCGCCGGGCATCACGGGGTGTTTCAGCTCTTGCGGGTGACGGTGAAACGCGCCAGCGCGCGCAGCAGATCGGCACGTTCGCCAAAACTCTCCAGATGCGCGGCAGCTTGCTCGGCCAGATGCTCGGCCTGGGCGCGGGCACGTTCCAGCCCCAGAACAGAGACCATGGTTGCCTTGCCCTGGGCGAGATCCTTGCCTGCGGTTTTACCAAGCTCGGCAGCGGAACCGGATTCATCCAGGACGTCATCGTAAATCTGGAACGCACCGCCGAGCTCACGGCCATAGGCGGCGATGAAATGGCGCTGCGCTTGCGGAGCGCGGCCGAGAATGGCGCCGGCCTCCGCGCTGAACTGAATAAGGCGACCAGTCTTCAGCGCCTGCAGCCGGGTGATCTCCGGGCCGGAGAGCTGCTTGCCCTCGGCCAGCATGTCGATCATCTGTCCGCCAACCATGCCGCGCGCACCTGAGGCCAAGGCCAGCGCGGTGACGAGTTCACAGCGGGCTTCCGGGTCCGCATGGGTGTCAACCTCGGCCAGAACCTCAAAAGCGCGCGTCTGCAGCGCATCGCCCGCCAGAATAGCGGTGGCTTCATCAAACTTCCTGTGGCAGCTCGGCATGCCACGGCGCAGATCGTCATCATCCATGGCGGGCAAATCGTCATGCACCAGCGAGTAGGCATGCAGCATTTCCACCGCAGCGGCGACACGGGCGGCGCAGGTTTTGTTCACGGTGAAAAGCTTGGCGGTCTCCATCACCAGAAACGCCCGCAGCCGCTTGCCGCCGTTCAGCACGGCATAGCGCATTGCCTCAATCAGCCGCGCCTCCGCCGCTTCGGGGACCGGCAGGAGCGCATCTAGCTGGGCTTCAACGAGCCGGGCGGACTCGGCCATGGCTTCGGCCAGGCCGTCAGGGTTGCGAACGAGATCAAGCGCCATTGGTTAGTCCTCAGATTTCAGGGCCAGGGAGCCGTCCGCGCGCGCGACGATCGCCTGCACGCGGGCATCGGCTTCGGCCAGCTTTGCTTCACAATGTTTCTTCAGTGCCGCACCGCGCTCGTAGGCGGTAATGGCGTCTTCCAATTTCTGCTGGCCAGTTTCCAGGCCGCGTACGATGGCTTCAAGGGCTGCCAACGCGTCCTCGAAGGACATGGCAGAGATATCGTTCTTATCCGTCATGGGTGCCGTGAGTACAGGGATGGCGGAAAATTCACAACCGCATCAGCGCGCGGACATGGGCGGCGGTGCAGGCGGCCAGGGCATCCAAGTCATACCCGCCTTCCAGTAATGAGACGACACGGCCAGGGCAGTTGGCATCCGCCACCGCCAGGAGCGCCTCGGTGATCCAGGTGAAATCCGCCTCGCGCAGACGGAGCTGGGCGAGCGGATCGGCGGCATGGGCGTCAAACCCGGCCGAGATGATGAGGAGTTCTGGGGCAAAGGCGTTGAGCGCCGGGATGATGGTATCCGACCAAGCGGCACGGAACTCGGCGCTGCCGGCACCCGGGGCCAAAGGGGCGTTGACGATATTGCCCGCCGAGCCGCGTTCCTGCGCCGTGCCGGTGCCCGGATAGCAGGGAAATTGATGCGACGAGGCGTAGAACAGGTCAGCATCCGGCCAGAAAATATTCTGCGTGCCGTTGCCGTGATGCACATCGAAATCCACCACGGCGATGCGTGTGAGCCCCCAGCGGGCCCGGGCGTGATAGGCGGCAATGGCAGCGTTGTTGAACAGGCAGAAACCCATGACACGGTTGGATTCGGCATGGTGGCCGGGCGGGCGCATGGCGACGAAGGCGGCCTTGGCCCAGCCTTCCATCACCGCATCCACCGCCGCGCATGCGCCGCCAGCGGCGTGCAGGGCCGCATCCAGCGAGCCCGGGCTGAAGACCGTATCACCGTCGATAAAGGTGAGCCGGTCCTGCGGGAGCGTCAGGATAAAGTCGATGTGCAACACAGTATGCGCGGGCTGCAGCACCGCGACCGGGGCTTTGGGCGCGATTTCGCGCAGCAAGGGCGCGAATTCCTGAGCTTCCAGCGCCCGCAGAACGGCACGAACGCGGTCCGGGCATTCGGGATGACCGGCCCCTGTATCATGCTGAAGGGCGGAGGGATGGGTGAAAAGGGCGACGCTCAAAGCCCCGCCTTCACTTTTAAGGAAAAACTGAACACGCCACGGCTCTCGCCCGCCGCAATCAGGGCATGGCCCGAGGTTTTGCAAAAATCCCGAAAATCCGCCACCGCATCCGGGTCCGTTGCCAGGACGCGGAGTTTTTCGCCGGGGGCCATGGCCCGCAAGGCACGGGCGGCGCGCAATACCGGCAAGGGGGATTTCTGAAATTGCGCGTCGATGATCTGGTCCACCATGCGAACAACATGCCCCCCGGCACGGTCTTGAGCAAGGCAAGCTTTCGGGAGAGAAGGAGATGCATGGGCTATCGCATCGGAATCGACCTAGGCGGCACGAAGACCGAAATTCTGGTTCTCGATAAAGACGGCACGACGCTGCGGCGCCGGCGGACTCCCACGCCCGCAAGCTACACGGACGTCCTGACGAATATCGCCGCCATGGTGCGCGAAGCCGAGGCCGAGATCGGCGCCAGCGCCACCATAGGATTGGGCATTCCAGGAACGATCAGCCCGGCGACCGGACTCGTGAAAAATGCCAATTCCATCGCGCTGAATGGGCAGGCCTTCGAAAAGGACCTCGCCCGGCTGCTCGGCCGGGAAGTCCGCGTCGCCAACGACGCCAATTGCTTCGCCCTCTCCGAGGCCGCCGACGGCGCGGCCGCAGGTTGCGTGGTTGTGTTCGGGGTCATCATCGGGACGGGATGCGGCGCCGGAATCGTCGTGAACGGGCAAATTCTGGAAGGCCGCCACCGGCTGGCAGGGGAATTCGGCCATACACCCCTGCCCTGGCCACGCATGGACGAAATGCCACTGCGTGCGTGCTGGTGTGGCCAGGTTGGTTGCCTGGAAACCTATGTCGCAGGGCCTGCCCTCGCCCGCGAATGTGACGGGCCCGGCGCGCGGGATGCCACCACCATCCCCGCGCGCGCCGCCGCAGGCGAGGCCCGGGCCATCAACGCCCTGGCGATCCACGCCGACCGTCTCGCCCGCGCGCTTGCCACCATCACCAATATCTTGGACCCGGACGCCATCGTCCTCGGCGGCGGCCTTTCCAACCTCCCTCATCTCCCTGAGACGCTGACCGCCCTCATGCGCCCTTATATTTTCACCGATACATGCCAGCCCAACATCCTGCGCAACCGGCACGGCGATTCCTCCGGCGTCCGCGGCGCGGCGTGGCTTTGGCCGGCATAGTCGGCGTGGCCATGGCCGGCATAGCATAGGCAGAAGGGAGACAAGCGGATGCCCGCCATTTGCCGCGACTGCGATGCGGAAGTGCCCGGGACGATCTGCACGGTTTGCGGGGGCGCGCGCGTGGTACGGCATGCGGCGTTGTTTGGGCTGGCAATCGGGCATGTGGATTGCGATGCGTTTTTCGCCAGTGTGGAAAAGCGGAACCGGCCGGAGTTGCGGGATTTGCCGGTGATCGTGGGGGGCGGGACGCGGGGGGTGGTTTCGACCTGTTGTTACGTGGCGCGGCTCTACGGGGTGCGCAGCGCGATGCCGATGTTCAAGGCATTGGCCTTATGCCCAAAGGCCGTGGTGATCCGCCCAGAGATGGCGAAATATGCGGAAGTGTCACGCGAGGTCCGACGGATGATGGGGGATTTGACTCCGCTGGTGCAGCCGCTCTCCATCGATGAAGCGGTGCTAGATTTGTCCGGCACGGAGGCGGTGCATGGCGCGCCGCCGGCGGTGATGCTGAACCGGTTTGCGCGACGGGTTGAGACGGAGCTCGGCATCACGGTTTCCATCGGATTGGCACGCAATCGGCTGCTGGCGAAGTTGGCGGCGGAGCGGGGCAAGCCACGTGGGTTTTCGGTGCTGGGGGATGAGGCGGCGGCGGTTCTGGCGCCTGAACCTGTCGGCATGTTGCCCGGCGTGGGGCCGGCGCAGGTAAAGAAGCTGGCGGCTCTTGGGATTTCAAGGATTGGGCAGCTGGCGGCACTGGACGAGCGCAGCGCGCGGCAGAGGCTGGGCGAGGATGGGCCGGCACTCGCGGCTCGGGCACGCGGCGAGGATTTCCGGCCGGTGCATCTGGACCGCGAGAGCAAGTCAATCAGCGCGGAAACGACGTTTGGGACAGATTTGCGCGATTTGGCGGCGCTGGAAGACGAGCTTTGGAGGCTTTGCGAAAAGCTGGGGCGGCGGCTGCGGACGGAGGCGCTTGCGGCGGGTGGGATTGTGCTGAAGCTGAAGACCTCCGGCTTCGTAGGGCGCACGCGAAGCCAGAGGCTGAGCAATCCGACGCAATTGCCGGAAACATTGTTCGAGACGGCGCGAGCGCTGCTGGCGCGGGAGGCTGGGGGCGAGGCGTTCCGGCTGATCGGCATCGGGGCGGCGGCGCTGGTGAATGGGGCACTGGCGGATAAGGGAGATCTGGCGGATTCGCAGGCCGAGCGGCGGCTGGCACGCCAGACGGCAATCGACCAATTACGGGCGCGTTTTGGGCAGAGTGCGGTGCAGCGCGGGCGCGGCTTGCCGAAGGCGCCAAGCACCAAGTAGGATGATGGCATGAGCGAAAATTACGTTGCCGACCGCACCCGTTTCCGTGAAGCCATGTCTCGCCTGGGTGCTGCGGTAAATATCATCACGACGAAAACAGCCGATGGGCAGGATGCCGGGTTCACCGCTTCAGCCGTGTGCAGCGTGACGGACACGCCGCCCACTCTGTTGGTTTGCGTAAACAAAAATGCCAGCCTGCACGATGTGGTGAAGGCGTCCGGGATTTTATGCGTGAATGTTCTGGCGCATGAGCATGAAGAGCTTTCCCCCGTATTCGCCAGTGTGGGCAACGTGCCGATGGCCGAGCGTTTCGCGATGAGCCGGTGGCTGCGGCTGGCGACGGGCGCACCCGCGCTGGAGACGGCCGCGGCAAGCCTGGATTGCAAGATCGACCAGGTGGTGGAAGTCGGCACCCATAGCGTGATGTTCTGCGCGGTGCAGGCGATTCATATGGGCAGCGAGAGCTCCGGCCTGATTTATCATGGCCGCGCCTATCATAAAATCATCGGAAATCTCGTTTAATCGCGCAAAATTTATTTGCTGGTTACAACCTGTGAGTTAAAGCGATTGAAACAAATCGTTTTAGGGTTGCGGGAATGCGTCATAAGCAGATACCAACACAACGTGCGTTATTCATAACTGTTTTGATGAATACCCTTGTAGCCTCACCTGGTTGTGCTTCTGGCCATGTTCAATGTCTCTCTGTTTCGGCTTCCAGCCCCAGCATTTGCGCCAGCCTGTCCAGTCTGCGGACCACCGATTCGCCGGCGAACACGCCATTGGCCTCGGCAAGGCCGAGGATGAGCCTGCCGGGCGCGATGGTAAGTTTGGTGCCTGCGAGCAGCTGCGGCGTGCCGGCGGAGAGGGTGTAGGCAAGGCGCAGCGCGATACCGAGCGTTTCGGCGCGACGGGTTGCGTGCATGTCCAACAAGCTACGGGCCGGGGCGAGGAAGGCGGCATCCGGCGGCGCTTCGTACCGCAATGCCATGGTAAGGGCTAGGAAGGCGCGGGCATGGTGGTCCAGCCCGATGCCCGCCTGGCGCAGCACGCGGAGGAAGGCCTGTTCCGCGCGGTATTCCGGATGCTCGTGGCTGCCGATATCCGAGAGCCAGCAAGCGGCCTCCCGCAAACGGCGCTGGGGACCGGTTTCATTCGGGAAGAGCGGGTTGCTCCAGGTGATGAGGGCCGGCGGCAGTTTCTCGTCGCGCATGATCCCGCGCGTGAGGTCCCGCCCGGCGGCAAGAAGCGGGTCTTCGGCGCGGATATGGGCGGGCATCATGCGGTTGAACCAGCCCTCCCGCAACCCGTTGGCGGAGAAGACGACGCGGTTGACGCCTGTGGCGCGCAGCAGGCGCCGGAGGATGAGGGCCGCGTAAGGCAAATCTTCGATACGGCGGCGGGGGACGCCGGGCATGCGCTCGATCAACTTGCGCCCGGCCTCCGAGATGACGCCGGCGAGGTCCCGCGCCTCCTCCCGGCCGATCGTGTAATGGTGAACCATATTCAGCGGGTAGCCGGTCTGCGCGATATGGATGCGCGCCAAAGCGCGGAAGGCGCCGCCGGAGAGGTATAGGTCCCGCCCGGCGGCCTCGCCGATGAAGGGGGTCTGCTCCAAGGCGGCGGTCATGATCGCGCGGGCCTTCAATAAATCGCCACCTGAGCGATCTGCCAGGCGGATGACGCCGACGGGGATGGTGACGGCCTGTCCGACGCGGCCGGCCTCCAGCCGAACCAGCTCCAGCGAGCCGCCGCCGAGATCCGCCAGCACGCCATCCGCGCCGGGGATGCCACAGAGCACGCCCTCAGCAGAGAGTGCGGCCTCCTGTTCGCCGGAGAGGATGTTGATGCGCATATCCGGCAGCCGCTGGCGCATCAGCTCAACGAATTCCGCGCCGTTCTCCGCATCACGCACGGCGGAGGTTGCCAGCACCTCGAACGGGCTTGCCCCCATGGCGCGCACGATCTCGGCGTAGCGGTGCAGCACGGTCTCAGTCTGTTCCATCGCCGATTCATCGAGCCGCCCGGTTTTGGTCATGCCCTTGGCAAGGCGCAGCACCGCTTTTTCGTTGAAAATCTGGACGGGGTTGCGGGCCTCGCCCTCATAGATAACCAAGCGGACGGAGTTCGATCCGAGGTCCACCACCGCGCGGCGCGTGGTTTTTGGGGGGATGGCATACTGGCTCTCGTCGGATGTCATCTGATCCATGTTTTACTCTCTCGCAGGTTCGCAAGCGCGGGCTAGGCAAAGTTTTGTGAAACCCTCCTGCCCGGCTTCACGCTTCACCGCAATTGCGGGTTATCGAAAACCGGATTGCGCCAACGGTTCAGCGCTCGTGTAAGGGCGGCGGCGAGGTCGCGCTTTTGGCCCTCACCCAGTTGGCGGGCAACCTCGAGGCTTCCACCCCGCGCGGTAAGCAAGAGCTTGGGCACGGTGCCTGCGCGTTCTTCCAGTACCACGTTCAGCCAATAGGGCGAGATTGAAAATGCTTCACGGCGGCCATGCACATCAATGCGGGTAACATCCAGGGTCGATTTGCCAAGGGTGATGGTCTCGCGGGCGCGGGCGGCACGCATGTTGAGCCAGAGGAGGAAGCCAGCAAGCAGGATATCCGCACCGTTGAAGCCGATAACGGGCCAAGCGCCAAGCAAAGCCATGAGGCTGGTGACGATGAGCGAGCCGGTGAGCATGAGTCCGATGACGGTGAAGACGCCGCGCTTGGAGAGGCTGCGATGCGGGGTTACCACGGCCTCGAATACCGGTTTGTCGGGCGGGGCACTGGCAGCGATTGCGTCCATGCCGCATAAATCGTGGCTTTAAGGTTCTGGGCAAGCAAAATTATATGAAAATGGCAAAACTTGCGGCGCGTCAGGCTGATGGATCGGCCCAGCGTCCGGTGAAGTTAATGAAACGCGCCGATATAGCCGCGTTTTTAACCGTGATTGCCGGGGGCAACCCAAATCCCAAGACAGAGCTAGATTACGAGACGCCGTTTCAGCTGCTGGTGGCGGTGGTGCTCTCGGCCCAGGCGACGGATGTTTCGGTGAACCGGGTGACGAAGTTGTTGTTCGCGCAGGCGCCGGATGCTGCGGCAATGGTGGCGCTGGGCGAAGCGGGGATTGCGGCGACGATCAAATCCATCGGGCTTTGGCAAGCCAAGGCGAAGAATGTGGCGGCTCTCGCGCAGCTATTGCTTGAGCGCCATGGCGGCGAGGTACCGCCCGATCGCGCGGCCCTGGAGGCACTGCCCGGCGTCGGGCGCAAGACGGCGAATGTGGTTCTGAACGAGATTTTCGGGCAGCCGACCATGGCGGTGGACACGCATATTTTCCGGCTCGGCAACCGCACAGGTCTGGCGCCGGGTGCAACGCCGCGTGCGGTGGAAGATTCGCTGTTGAAGCGGATTCCCAAGGAAATGCTTAAGCCGGCGCATTTATGGCTCATTCTGCACGGGCGCTATGTTTGCAAGGCACGCAGCCCCGAATGCTGGCGCTGCCCGGGGGCCGCGTACTGTACCTATCCTGATAAGACCGTCGCTAAACCGTAGCTACAGCAAGGCCTCGGCCGGCATAAAGCTGAAGCTTTCACCGACATCCAGCGCTCGGAAACGCTCCGGCCGGATGCCGGCTTTACCGAGTGCGGTTGCCAAGTCGTGCAGCGGGGCGTCGATCGGCTCGGCGGTGAGCTGGAACGTGCCGTAATGCATGCCAATGGCCTGGGACGCGCCGAGGTCCCGAAAGGCCTGGACCGCGTCTTCCGGGTTCATATGTACCGGCCCCATGAAATCCCGCGGCTCATAGGCACCGATGGGGAGCAGCGCGAGGTCCGGTGCGCCGTGGCGGGCGGCGATCTCCCGGAAATACTTCGTATAGCCGGAATCGCCCGCGAAGTAGAGTTTCAGGCCGCGATGCGCGAGCCAGAAGCCGCCCCAAAGGGTCTCATTCCTGTCCCAAAGGCTGCGTGCGGCGAAATGGCGGGCCGGGAGCACGGTGACACGGCTATCCCCGATATCGTTGGATTCCCACCAATCCAGTTCCACGGCGTCGGCCAGGCCTTTTTTGGCGAGATAGGCCTTATTGCCAAGCGTCGTAACGATGGCGGCCGCCGGAAAACGCCTGCGGATTTTGCGCAGCGAGATCAGGTCCATATGGTCGTAATGGTTATGCGACAGCAGAATGAGGTCGATTTCCGGCAGCGCCTCCAGCGCAAGCCCGGGGGCGCGGACGCGCCTGGGGCCGATGCGCTGGCTGGGCGAGCAGCGTTCGGAGAATACCGGGTCGGTGAGGATCGTAAGCCCCGGCAGGCGAATCAGGAACGTGCTGTGGCCGATGAAGGTGACACTGGGCGCGTCGCCCTCCGGGGGGGCATAGGCTTTGTTCTCTATATGTCTTGGCCAGGTGGCCCAAACAGCCGGATCTTTTTTCAGTCGTGCCCGGATGATCGTAAAAAGACTCATGCGCCTTCCATTGGCGCGCCGGATGGTGGGCTCGGGGTTGAAGAAATGCTCGCCGTCAAAATGGTCGGAAATAGGATAGGACATCCGCCGAATATAAGGCGATCAGGCGAAATGAAAACCGGCAGCAGCGTGAACGCGTTAATGCATCAGGCTTCGCATCGCGGCATCCAGGCCTTCGAGAGTCAGGGCATACATGCGGTCTTCCATCATATCGCGGATCATTTTGATGGTTTGCGTGTAGTTCCACTGTTTTTCGGCCATCGGGTTCAGCCAGACGGCTTTGGGGTAATGCGCAATGAGGCGCGTGAGCCAGCTTTGACCGGTATGGACATTCCAGGACGAGACGGCGCCGCCGGGCTGGGTGAGTTCATATGGGCTCATCGCGGCATCGCCCACGAAGATGAGTTTCCACGTATGATCGTAGGTGTTCAGCACATCCTGCGTGGAAATCGCGTCGGCGCGGCGCATCCGGGCGTCCTTCCACAGCGTCTCGTAAGGGCAGTTGTGGAAATAGAGATGCTTCAGATGTTTGAACTCCGAGCCCGCGGCGGAGAAGAGCTGCTCGGAGAGGGTGATATGGTCGTCCATTGAGCCGCCGATATCGAGCAGGAGCAGGATTTTAACGGCGTTATGGCGCTCAGGCACCATTTTGAGGTCGAGATATCCGGCATTTCGCGCGGTGGAGGTGATGGTGCCGGCGAGATCCAGCTCCTCGGCTGCGCCCTCGCGCGCGAAACGGCGCAGACGGCGGAGGGCGACCTTCATGTTGCGGGTGCCAAGCTCCACATCGCCGGCAAGATTCTTGAAATTGCGCTGGTCCCAGATTTTGACCGCCGAGCGGTTGCGGCTGCCCTCCTGGCCGATGCGCACCCCCTCCGGGTTATAGCCTTCCGCCCCGAAGGGCGAGGTGCCGGCGGTGCCGATCCATTTGCTGCCGCCCTGATGGCGCGATTTTTGTTCCTCCAGCCTCTGGCGCAAGGTTTCCATGAGTTTCTCAAAGCCGCCCAGCGCTTCGATTTCGGCTTTTTCCTCCTCCGTGAGGTTTTTCTCGGCGAGCTTGCGCAGCCATTCCTCGGGGAGTTGCTTCACATCTACCTTGGACAGCGGATTTTGCTTCGGCTGCAGCGCGCCTCGGAAACATTCGGCGAAGACGCGGTCGAATTTGTCGAGTGCCCGCTCATCCTTCACCAGCGTGGCACGGGCGAGGTAATAGAAATGATCCACATCATATTCCGCCAGCCCGGCCTGCATCGCCTCCTGCAACAGCAGGAATTCACGCAGCGAGGTTTTTACGCCTGCTGCGCGCAATGCAAGGAAAAAGGCGAGGAACATGGCAGCGTGCCCTTACGCGCCGCGGCGATTGAGGAAGGCCAGGCGCTCGAAGAGATGCACATCCTGCTCGTTTTTCAGCAGCGCGCCGTGCAAAGGCGGGATCAGCTTGGCGGCACTTTTCTCGCGCAGGAGTTCCGGGCCGATATCTTCGGCCAGCAGGAGTTTCAGCCAGTCCAGAAATTCCGACGTGCTGGGGCGCTTTTTCAGACCGGGAATGTCACGAAGGTCAAAAAACGCTGTTAGAGCCTCGCGCAACAGCAACCCGTTGATGCCGGGGTAATGCACGTCCACGATACGCTGCATCGTCTCGCGATCCGGAAACTTGATGTAGTGGAAGAAGCAGCGGCGCAGAAAAGCGTCCGGCAGTTCCTTCTCATTATTCGAGGTGATGACGATGACCGGGCGCTGGCGAGCTTTGACGGTCTGCCTTGTCTCGTAGACATAGAATTCCATGCGGTCGAGTTCGAGCAGCAGATCGTTCGGGAATTCGATATCGGCTTTATCGATCTCATCGATCAGGAGCACCGGCGCGTTGTCGGCCTCGAATGCTTCCCAGAGTTTGCCGCGGATGATGTAGTTGGCGATGTCGTGCACGCGGGCATCGCCAAGCTGGGAGTCGCGGAGGCGGGAGACCGCGTCGTACTCGTACAGCCCTTGCTGAGCCTTGGTGGTGGATTTGATGTGCCATGAAATCAGAGGCTTGCCGAGCGCAGTGGCAATTTCCTGCGCTAGTACGGTTTTGCCGGTGCCGGGCTCGCCTTTGATGAGCAAGGGCCGTTGCAGCGCCACGGCGGCGTTGACAGCGACCTTCAGATCATCTGTCGCGACAAAATTCTCGGTGCCTTCAAAACGCATTTTTGGTCCTCCTCCGCCATCATCGGGGCAGGAGGACGCAAACGTCAACCAGTATGGCGTTTGCCGAGGTTAGTTCTTGAGTTCCACAAGCCGGAACAGGCCGAAGGGCCGCATTTTGGTGATTTTCGCGGATTTGAGATCCTGCTGGCCGAAAATATGACCGAGGCGGAAGTCCGGATGCCAGCCGAGGAGCGAGGACGCCGGGGCCATGGCGCGCTCGAACCACCAGACGATACCGCGCTCCTGCGCGAAATGGTTAACGAAAAGAATCGTACCGCCGGGTTTCACGACGCGGCGCAGCTCCGCGACCAAAGCGCGCGGGTCCGGCACCACGGAGGCGACGAACATGGCAACCGCGATGTCGAATTGCGCATCCGGGAAGCTGGTGGCCTGGGCGTCCATTTCCAGCAGGCCGTCGATATTATGGAGGCCGAGGCCGGCGGCGCGGTCTCGCGCTTTGGTGAGCATTTCACCCGACAGATCGATGCCCGTGACTCGTTTGGCCGCGCTGTAGAGCGGCAAAGCGAGGCCGGTGCCGACGCCCACTTCCAGCACGTGGTCGCCCGGCGTGCGGTTTACCGCCTCAACGGCGGCGAGCCTCGCATGGCGGGAGCAGATGCCGAACCAATTGTCATAGGTGCCAGCCCAACGCTTATAGGCCGCGCGGACGGCGTCCGCATCCATCGGCGAACTGGGGCCTTTGAGCGCCGCGCCGTAAGCATCAGCCATAGGTTTTCCTCAAACTGTCATCAAACTGTATCAAACTGCACGCGACCTTGGCCCAGAACAGGGGGGCAAAGCAATGGCGGGCCGCACGATTGAATAGGCGGGGCGCTTAAAACCCGTAATTCACCTGACGATTGTTGGAGGCCAGGAGATTGCGGTAGCGGCTGAGCGCCAATAGCGGGAAGAAGCGCGGATAGCCATGGTACTTCAGGTAGAATACGCGCGGAAAACCAACGGCGTTATAGGCCTGTTCGGTCCAGCTGCCATGCTCGTCCTGGGCAGCTTGCAGAAAGGCGGCGGCGCGCTTCACGGAGTCGTGATCGGCCAGCCCGGCGGCCATAAGGCCGAGCATCGCCCAACTGGTCTGGCTGGGCAGGCTTTGCTCGGCATAGCCATGGAACTCGCCAGGAGTGGCACCCGCATAGGTTTCGCAATCCTCACCCCAGCCGCCATCCGCCCGCTGGGTGGAGATGAGCCAGGCTGTGGCGCGGGTGATCATCGGATCGTCATGGGGAACGCCTGCCGCGTTTAGGGCGCAGAGGACGGACCATGTGCCGTAGATGTAGTTTGTGCCCCATCGGCCAAACCAAGAACCATTGGGCTCCTGGGTTTTGCGCAGATATTCTACGCCACGGGCGATTGCCGGCTTGTCCTCCTCATGGTCCAGCTGGGCGAGAAAGGAGATGCAACGGGCTGTCACGTCCTCGGTCGGCGGGTCCAAGAGCGCGCCGTGATCGGCAAAGGGGATGTGGTTGAGGTATTGCCGGTCGTTATTGATGTCGAACGCCCCCCAGGCGCCGTTGGTGGACTGCATGCCGATGATCCACTCGCGCGCGCGGGCAAGGCTCTCGGCATATTCCGGGTTATTGGTCCGGTGCAGGATCATGCCGACCACCGCGGTGTCGTCCACATCCGGGTAATGGGCGTTGTTGTATTGAAACGCCCATCCGCCGGGACGGGTGCCGGGCGTGTTATCCGCCCAATCGCCCACCACATCCAGTACCTGGCGGGGGATCAGCCATTTACAGGCTTCCTCGACTGCGCCCACCTGGCCTGACTCCATCAGCGCATGCGCTGCCAGTGCCGTGTCCCAGACGGGGGAAAGGCAAGGCTGGCAATAGGCCTCATCCTCCTTAATGACGAGGAGTTTCCGCACGGAGCCGAAGGCGATGTCGAAGTTTTCCGTATCGCCGAAATGGTCGAACATCATCGCCGCATTGGCCATGGCGGGATAGATCGCACCGAGACCGTCCTCGCCGTTCAACCGCTCGATGGTGAAGTCGATGGCTTTGCGGATCGCGCGCTCGCGGGATTTTTTTGGAAAATACGGCTCTGCATAGCGCAGGGCCACATCCAGGGCTTTGAAGGCGTTACCCCAGGCGGATTTGTACGGACCGCGAATCCAATCCTTCACCTGGGCGGGCGGGATGCGGAAAAGTTCGTCCACCCCGATTTTTCGCGGGTTGCGGGCGATCGGCTTTTCGGCGGCGAGCACCATAAGCGGAGTCATCACCGTGCGCGACCAGTAGGAAACTTTGCGCATGTTGATCGGGAACCAGCCGGGCATGAGCATCAGCTCAACCGGCACGACCGGGCAGGCCTCCCAGGGCACCGCACCAAAGAGGGCCAGCTGGATGCGGGTGAAGACATTCGTGCGCTCCGCCCCGCCATGCGCCAGAATGGCGTTGCGGGCACGGACCATGTGCGGAGCGGCGGGGTCGTCGCCTAGCGCTTTCAAGGCAAAATAGGCTTTCACACTGGCCGACAGGTCCAGCTTGCCGCCATGGAAAAGCGGCCAGCCGCCTGGATTGTCGGCGTGGTCGCCCTGAATGCGGCGGAGATAGACCCCGATTTTCTGCTGCAAAGGGGCGTCGATCCGGTCCAGGTAATGTTCCAAAAGAACATATTCCGCAGGGATGGTGGCGTCCGCCTCCAACTCGTACACAAAATGTCCGTCTTGGCGCTGCTCCCCGGTGAGGGAGGCTTTGGCGCGGTCAATCGCAAGGTCCAGAATAGCGTTCATCCGCGTGTATAAACAAAGTTTTGCGCGTTTTGCCAGGGCACAGGCTTTGGCAAGGGCGGGAACCGGCGCTATTCACGAAACAAGTCCATTTTTAAAAAGAATCTCTAAAAAACTTTCGTAACTATTCAGTTCATGAATTCTGGGTAAGAAATCGAAAAAACAGGCCGCGTCGCGGAGGCTGGAATTGAATTATGGCGCAGACGGGCAAAGTGTCCCCTGTCTGTCTTGCCGATTGGGCGCCGAGTAATCAAAAAAGCGTTGGGGTTAGAAATGCCGCTTGCTGGTCGAGAGATGCCGAAATCCCGGCGTGTTTTTGTGCTCATCCTATGCCTAGCCTTCGCACTACCCGTGATAGTAGTGGCGGTCTGGCGGGCGCAGGCCGATGACGCGGTGGCCAGCGCACAGCCCGCGGGCGGGCAGGATGAAACCATATCGGTAACCCCGCCGGCCGGAATGTCCGGCGACCCTGTGGCGCAGCCGGTATCCATGCCGGGCGACCCGGCACAGGCAGCGTTGATCAAGCGCGGCCAGTACCTCGCAGTGGCCGGAGACTGCCAATATTGCCATTCCATTCCCGGCGGCCAGCCTTATGCCGGGGGACAACCGGTTCAAACCCCGTTTGGCGATCTGATGACGCCAAATATCACACCGGACAAAAACTTCGGGATCGGCAACTGGACAGACGCGCAATTCTGGAACGCGCTGCATAACGGCATCGAGCCCGGCAGCTCGCTGCTCGTGTTTCCGCGTTACATGTATCCGGTGATGCCTTGGCAGGATTACAACAAGCTAAGCTATTCGGACGTAATGGCGCTTAAAGCCTATCTCATGTCCCTCCAACCGGTAGCAGTACCGGACCGGCCGAGCCAGATGGTTTTTCCGTTCACTCTGCGCGCCGGACTACTGGCATGGCGGATGCTGTTTTTCGACAATCAGCCGATCCGGTACGACCCTTCCTGGTCCCCGCAGGTGCGGAATGGCGCGTTCCTGGTACAGGCGCTGGCGCATTGCGCAGAATGTCATACCCAGCGAAACCTCCTGATGGCGACAGAACCCTCCCGCTATCTGGCAGGCGGACATTTATTGGCGCAGAGCTGGTACGCACCGAATATTTCAGCTGACAAAACCGGCGGCATCGGCGGCTGGAGCCAGAGCGACTTGGTACGGTTTTTGGGCCAGGGTGGCGCACTCGGTACAGGCTCACCCTATGGGCCGATGAAGGCCGTCGTGGATGACAGCTTAAGCCGCCTCCCAGCCTCCGATATCCAAGACATCGCGGCCTATCTGCAAAGTGCCACGCCGGCGCAGAACAGCGCGACTCCCGCCGCAGCCGCGCCACAGTCGATGGCCGAGGGCGCGCAGGTTTATGCCGAGAACTGCGCGCGCTGCCATGGGAATAACGGTGAAGGGGTGAACAATAACTTCCCGAACCTCGCGGGCAACGAATCGCTTTGGGACGGACCGTCCGACAATCTCATCAGCATGGTGTTGGGCGGCTATCTGCCCTGGCACGCGAACCAATCGGCGATGCCGGAATTCAACCAGTCGCTCAGCGACGACCAGATTGCCGCCGTGACGAATTATGTGCGGACCGCCTGGGGGAACCAGGGCGTTGCGGACGCTACCGCCGCTGCCGTGGCCCGGGAGCGCGAAACGGCTTCTGACTGGGTGATGCTCGATACCGGTACGACCACGGCGAGCCTGAACGGTTCCACCACGTTCGACGATATTTCCGGACAGGTTGAAATGTTCGGCGATCATGCAAACTGCATGATAAACGGGCAATTCACGACCTCCGATCCGAATGCCGCCACGAAATCCATCACCCTTGCAGGCTCCTGCGCAAATGGCGGCGGCAGGCTGGATGGGGCCGTCCACGTGGATGGCACGACCTACCCCATCTCTCTGCACCTGCTGCAGGAGGTGCACGGCTCGCAGCTCAGTGGCCTGCGGCTCTTCGGGAAACTGCCCGGCAGTGGCCAGAATTTCGACGCCCATATCGCACTCGCCGCCGAGTGAAGGATTCACGCGCATGACAACCCGCCGTAACCTGATCGCCCTCTCCGCCGGCTTGCTGCCGCTGGCGACAATCTCAGCCAGGGCCGACACTGTACCCGCCATCACCAAATCCCAGGTCGGCTATCAGGACATCCCCCGGAACGGCCAGGTCTGCGCTCAATGCGTCTACTTCATCTTCAAACCCGCCAGCGGCGCCACGCCCCAGAGCCGCTGTAAAATGGTCGCCGGCCCGATCAGCCCGGCCGGATGGTGCCAAATCTGGGCGCCGGGCGGGAAGTAAGTCAACAAGGCCAGGAGGCTCCGCCCGTCGCGCCAAAGGCGCGCCGACTAGCTAACTACCGGCCCCTGGGCTTGCTTACTTACGCCACCGCCGCGCCAGATCTGTCCCGTGCGCGGCTAATGCCCCCAGCAGCGCGGCAGCAGCATAAAGCCAGTACGTGGAGCTTAGCGACCAGGCGAGGAGGAGGAACGAACCCGCGAGGATATTGGGCAGGATGTCGGCAAGGGCTGGGCCTTTGCCAGTGACGCTACGGTAAAGAACTAGCGCAAGAATTTCGAGCAAGGTAAGGGCGAGGATGAACGCCGCGATCCGGCCGGAGGCGATGAGTTCCGGCATTAGGGGCTACGCGGCGTGACGGGAATGGCGACTTCGTTCCGGCGGGCCCAGGGGAGCGTCCAGGGCGGATCGTAGAACCAATCGACGGGCTGGCCGGTGGGTTGCCAAGCCGAGTTGGCGAGTTGGGTAAGCAAAATTTGGTGCGCGCGGGCCACAGGTTCTGGGCTGGGAATGCCCGAAAACCGGTACACTGCGTCGGTCTCGGATGCGAGTTCATGAATGATGATGCTCGAATCCGTCGGTTTTGGCAGCGTCGCCAGGGTGTATTTGGCGGGCATCGTGAAGGTGATCGTCCATTCACCGGCGGCGGATTGCGTTTGGGCGACCGGCGCGGTCATGGCAATTTTTGCGGATGGAGCGGCCGATTGCGCGACGGGCGCTGTCATGCTGATCGCGCTGTTTTGCGTATTGGCCCCGAAAATGAAGCGCGCGAGTCGGCGAAAGCCGGTGGAACGGGACGCGATTTCACCGCCAGCGATGGTGACGCTGGCGGCGAGACGCGGGGCGTATTGGCGTATCTGCACTTGCCCGACATTGGCGATGACGCGGTAGCTGGGTTCTTCCGTTCCGCTACGGATACCGAAGACGGAGCATCCAGCGAGCGCCAAGGCAATGACCGGGGTGAAGAATTTTATGGCGTACTGCTCCCTGCTGGCGCTGCAGCTGCGGTTGTCCCGACACCTTCCAGCGGTGGAAACTGCTTGGCCATTTGGGCGCCAAAGAGTGGTTTGTAAACGCCCTGATGACAGGTGGCGCAATTGATTTTTGCGACATCGCCGGAGGGGCCCAACAAAGCAGGCGGAAATTGCGCGGTGAGCGGGACCATGTAGTTGCTGTTGAGGTCGCGCAGCATTGCCTCGGCATAGAAGGCCGTGACGCGCTGGGGCGTGCTTTCATCCCATTGGTTGAAGGCCCGGCTGTCGTGGCAGTATTCACAGGATACGCCGAGCGCCTGGGCGTAAGTCATCATCAGCGCGTAGGTCCATTCGGTCTGCTTGATCGAGGCGTTATTGCCCGAAGGCAGGGCGGTGGAACCGGAAACTCGAATTTTTTCGTTGTTCAAGAGGAACGGGGTGAACGGGTCGGAGGGGAGAGACGAACCGTTAACATCCGCTGCAGGTGCATTTTTGCCCATGTTCACTTCGGCCATTGCGGGGCCGGAGCCAGGCGTTACACCGGTGAACCAGATATTGGCCGGCGCGTTATTGCCACGATGGCAGGTATAGCAGGTAACACCAACATCTCCGACGTGGTTGGCATAGGTCGTGTTCACCGCAATGGTCATTTGCAGCATGCGCCGCGCGACGACCTTGGTGTATTTCGCATCGGAGGCGAAGTTGCCGGAGACGTGGCAATAGCCGCAGCCTTGTTGCGGCGCGACCCATTGCGTCATCGAGACCATCAGACGGCCAAACGCGCCGGTGCTGACATTCTTGAGCACTTGTACGTTTTTATAAACCGTGCCGGCGGCAGGCCCGGCATCAATGGCTGGAAGCACCGGCGGCGCTTGGTTGATGCCGAGCGCCTTGGAAACCTGAGCCGGATTGTAGAGCGTTTGCATGCCCAGCCCGGGCCCGCCGGTGGCAATGACATCAACGGGCGGGCGCTGGAAAGTGAGAACCGCGAGCAGACAGACCAGGAAGGCGCCGATGAGCGCCAACCCGGGTATGGAGTTTAATTTGAACATTATTTTCCTCCCTGCGTGGCGGCGGGGTCTGGGATTGCGCCGTAGATGGCGGCGTAATGCGGGGCGACACCGTGCTTCACAGCCCACAGAAACCAGTCATCGACAACCGTGCCGGTGAGCAGGATGCCGATGCCGCCGGTGAGCGGGGTGAGCACCGCGAACCACCAAGCCCAGCGATGGATGGATTCCATGGTCGCGTTGAAACCCATGGTCCAACGCCAGAACAAGGCGGCGCGCTCGGACGCGGTGCCCCGGTCGATGGTCTGTTCCACTTCCTTGTCGCCGCCGAACCGGCTAACTGCGAGAATGGTCGCGGCGTGCATGGCGAAGAGCAGCACGGAGCCGTAGAGGAAGACGATCGAGAGCATGTGGAACGGGTCGTAATACAGGTTGCCGCAACGCAGCGAGAACGCAACGGTCCAGTCCAGATGTGGGAAGATCCCAAAGGGCGGGGCCTCACCCCAAGCGCCCAGGAGAATCGGGCGGAAGAAGCCGAGGCAGAGATAAAGCCAGATGGCGGACGCAAAAGCCCATGCCGTGTGCGTGCCAAGGCCGAGCTGGGTGGCGCGGCGATGCACGCGCAGGAACCAGAGAATCAGCGAGGATGTGAGAAAGAACCCGGCCATGAGCCACCAGCCGCCCTGGGCGAGCGGCGGGATATGCAGGCCATAGGCGGGCGATGGCGGTTCAAGCGCCAGCCAGGGTAGATCGCGCACGAAAAGGATTGGGTTCCACCCCACCGACGCCCACATGTTGAGCCCGATGATCTCGATCGCGACGAAGCCGCAAAGCAGGGACGCAAGACCGAGCGTGCCGAGATAGAACGGCCCTACCTGCGCGTTGCCGAATTGGCCGAGCAGGTAGGAGAAGAACGGCTTGCCTTCGCGCACCCAGGGGCCTTGCGGCACCGGGACACCGTGATGCGCCGGGCCGCGCACCTGCACCCTTGTGAAGATATTCTGGTATTCGGCCATCGGACGGATCTCCCAAACAGGCTTTTATGTGTGAACGGACCAAATCGGCATATTGAGCCACCAGCTCCACCAGGAAGGCCAGCCGGCGGTCCAGAACGGCCCGCTGATGAGGATGCACATGGCGGAGAAGAAACCAGCGCCCAAGGCCAGAAATAGGCCGAGACGATGGATGCCAAGCGTGCCGATGGAATAGCCGATGAAGTCACGGAAGAACGTGTCTTCATGCTCCGCGGTTTTCACCTCCTCGCCTTCCGCCGGGTTGATGGCGGAGAGCACGAGCGAGCCGTGCAAAGAGAGCGCAAAAGTGGTGGTGAAGAACAGCGTGACGGCGATCATATGCGCCGGGTTGTATTCAAAGTTCAGATAATTATAGCCGGTGTTCGACACCCAATCCAAATGCGCCATGATACCGTAGGGGAAGCCGTTCCCCCAGGCACCCATGAGCACGGGGCGAATCACTTCCAGCGTGACGTAAGCGAATATGGCGACCGAGAAGGCAAAAGGCACATGCAGGCCGATGCCGAGCTTGCGGGAGATTTCGACCTCGCGCAGCGCCCAGGAGCCAAATGCGCCAATCGCACAAACCGTAATAACCTGCCATAATCCGCCTTTGGCGAGCGGGGCGAGGGCGAGCCCGTAGGAGATATCCGGCGGGGCGATGTCGATCTGCCAGATGTTCCAGGTGGGGCCGAGTGCCGCACCCCAGACAATGAGCGCTGTGCCCAGGACGGTGAAGAATATGGTGGTGACACCGAAGAAGCCGACATAGAACGGGCCGACCCAGAAGTCGAACAGTTCACCGCCGAGCAACGTGCCGCCGGGCACACGGTATTTTTTCTCGAAACTGAGCATGGCCATCGGGGAGGTCCTTCTCCAGGGCGTCGAAGTTCAGGCTTGGAAGACCCGGTGGTTGCAAAACTTGCGCCCTGCAACCACCGGCGGCGTCAATGCGACATCGGCAAGGACGATTGCTGCGCGGGCGGTTGCACCGCCGCGCCCCCACCGATCCAGTCGAAACGCGGTGTGCTGAGCAGGATGAAATGAATCACCAGGGCCAGGATGAACAAAAACGCGAACAACGCCACGAGAGCGCGCCGCGGGTCGAAGAGCAGCCATATGCGATACATATTGTTGCTCCCCTATGCGAACGTGTTGGCGGCATACGCCAACGCGAGCTGGGCGTGGGACGTCAGCATGGAGAATCCATTCGGGCCAGGAATCCAAGGACGCCAGGACCAGACAAGGATATGCGCCACGATGGCGATCAACGTGAAAACGATGAAGCTTGTCACAAAGATTTTGTGAAACTCCTTCGCTTCCAGTTCGGTCAGGCCGCTGAGCGAACCTGGCCTTGGTGGAACAGAACTAGACATGAAAAACTATCCTTTTCGAAGGGCTGTAAAGCCAGGATCGCGCGCACCCCGCGCGAGGGAACGGGCCCGCTTTGAAGGCGGACCCGATCTGGTTGCGCGCTTGGTTGCGCGCTGTTTTGGTTATGCTCATGCGAGTTGCCTGGATGCGATGGCCGTGGCGACGTCCTCGGCTCGCACATTCGCATTGCCGGCCTCGCGCGCAATTCGCTCGGCTTTATCGCGCAGGCGTTTCGCAGCCGAGATGCGGATGAGATAGGGCTCGGTTTCCAAATGATCGTCCAGCAACTGGATCGCATCCTCTTCCCACTCCTGGGAGACGGCGCGGGCATGGGTGGGTTCGATCTTGTCCATCTCGGTGCCGAGCGGAAGGATGGTGAAAAGTGCGTCGAACAGCGCGTTACAGTATTCCTGAACGACATAGGTGGCACCTGCATAGCCCATGAACGGTGTACCCGTCGCCCGGCGGATGATGGCGCCTGGGAAAGAGGCGGGGATGTAGGTTGAACGGCCACCGAGTTCGGCGGCATACATCCGCTCGTTGAACGAACCGAACAGCACGAGCGGCGGCGTGGCTTTGAGCGCGGCGCGCACGGCATCGTTATCCGGCTTTACGCCCGGCTTGCGGGAAACAGAAAAGGTGCAGGGAATACCTAACTCTTCTTCCAGAAGACGTCTCAGCCCGCGCGCGTATGTCTCCGTCGCGACCACGGCGAAGGAAGCCGTCGCGAAGAAATCCTGCGTCACGCTGCGCCAGAGATCCCAGATCGGCTTGATCGTCTGCTCCTTCTCACGCGCGATGAAGGGTTCCGGGTCCAGCCCGGTGAGTTCGCCGAGTTTGCGCAGGAAGTTCGTCGTGGCGAAGATGCCCATCGGCGCGCGCAGAAAAGGCTTGCCAAGTTCCTCGCACAGCTTGGTGCCGAATTCGCGATACATGCAGATATTTACGTCGGCATCAGCAAGTTTCGGAATTTCCTTGATATGAAGGCCCATCGGGAAAACGGTATTCACCTCGCAACCAATGCCTTCCACCAGGCGGCGGATTTCGGCGAGGTCGGATGGCATATTGAACGTGCCGTAGATGGGCCCGATGATGTTGACGCGCGGCTTGCCCGGCAGCGGCGCTTTGCGTTTCACGCTGCCGAATTCGTGCCAGAGCCAGACCATGGCGCGCTCGGCGCATTGCCACTGGTCCTCATCGATCGTGCGGGGGATGAAGCGACGGAGGTTGGAGCCTTCCGGCGTAACGCCACCGCCGATCATCTCGGCGATGCTACCGGTGACGACCACGGCGGGCAATTTCTGGTCCCCGATCGTGGCCGCGCGCCGCATCGGGCCCTCCGTGCCGGTAGAGGAGAGATTATCCTCCGAGAGGCCCGTTACGACGATGGGCAATTCATGCGGCGGCAGCGCATCGGTGTAGTGCAGCACGGCGGTGACGGGGAGGTTTTCGCAACCTACCGGGCCATCGATGATAACCCGCAGGCCTTTGACGGCGCAGAAGGTATAGACCGCACCCCAATAGCCACCAGCGCGATCATGATCCTGCACTAGCATGCTGGCGCTCCTTCGAAGAAGGATACCATCCGTCCGAACCGCTCGCGCCCGGCTGTCTGGGTAGCGACTATTGCGGGGAGTGCGCCTGCGCCTGCCGCGCCGAACAAGGGCCGGGCAGAGACCATGTTGGTGAAGTAGACGGCGGGCGTGCCCTCCTCCTTCGCGGCCTGCACCAGCGGCGTCGTGCCCAAGGCGAGGTCCGGCTTAACATCGCGCATTGCCGCGATGTCCTGCTCCAGCGAAGCGCGGTATTGCACATGCGTGCCGCGGGCTTCCAGCCATTCCCGGTCCGGGTTGCTCCATTCTGTACGCGGCAGGGCGGTGCCGACATAGGGGATTTCAGCGCCTGCCTCCATCAGCAGCCGGGCAACGAGAAGCTCCGAGCCTTCATAGCCGGAGACGACCATGCGGGCCTTAACCTGGGCGGAGGCCAGTACGGCTTTAATCGCAGGCAAAGCCTTGGCTTTTGCGGCATCAATATCGGCGGCGGCCGCACCTGTGGCCTTGCCGACGGCGTCCAGCCAGTCCGCTGTGCCATCCAAGCCAACAGGCGCAGAGCCCAGAATGGGGCGGCCTGCTGCCGCGAATTCGCGGATGGTCGCGGTGTAGAACGGATGCACAGCCGCCGCCGCCGTGCAATCCAGCGCGCCGTATAAATCCCGCCATTCACGCGCCGGCATTCCGGGCGCAAGCGATACCCCCATAGGGGCCAGCATGGCGGAAAGACCCGGCGGATCGCCGGGGAAGAGTTCACCGATGAGCGAGATTCTGCGCCCCTCTGCCACCGGGCCGCGCGGTCGGGCGACGGCGCCGCGTTCTGCTTCGGCGCGGGCATATTTCAGCATGGCACCTGCCAGCACGTCCTTCGCCTCAGCATGGGTCGGCACGCCGAATCCTGGTACGTCGATACCGATGATGCGCACGCCGTCGATTTCCTTCGGCAACAAATCGAGCGGCACGCCCGAAGCCGTGGGGACGCAGAGATTGATGATGACGACGGCATCGTAATCCGCCGGGCGGGCGGTTTCACGCACGGCCTTGCGGATATCCTCGAAAAGCTGGCCAGTAACGAGCGTTTCAGAATCAAACGGAACGTAGCCGACACTCCGCCGCGCACCATAAAAATGCGAGGTGAAGGTGAGGCCGTAAACGCAGCAGGCCGAACCTGAGAGAATCGTCGCAACGCGGCGCATGCGCAGGCCGACACGCAGACTGCCGAAGGCCGGGCACATGGATTGCGGCTGGTCATGCGGACCCTGCGGATAGTCGGTCGCAAGTTTCGCCAGAACCTCGCTCTTGCCCGCAGCTTTCGCCGCGGCGATCATCGTCTCCTTGCCGCCGTGGCAGGATGCTGCGGATGCTGAGGGGGCGAGCGCGCCATCCATCGTCTATGATCCCTCGTACACGACTTCGAGCGACGGTCTTTCGACATAGGTGACACCGCACATATCCGCGAAGCTGGCGGGGTCCAGAGTCACACCGCGGCCCACAGCCTCCCCTTTGAACAGGCCGAGCAGCTGGTCCTGCGAAAGGGGTTTCGGGCGAACAGGCGGCGCTTCGGCGACGGCGATACCGAGCGCTTGGAACAGCGATCCCCATTGGCTCTCGGACGTGCCGATGATCTCGTAATTCGCGGATTTGCGGCGGATGTCTTCATCCGCGGGGATCGCTGCAAGGATAGGGATGCCGACGGTATCGCAGAATGCCTGCGCCTCGCCGGTACCGTCATCCTTATTGATGACCATGCCGGCGACACCGACATTGCCGCCGAGATTGCGGAAATAATCCACTGCAGAGCAGACATTGTTGGCAACGTAGAGCGATTGCAGATCGTTCGAAGCAACAACAATCACTTTTTGGCAGAGATCGCGCGCAATCGGCAGGCCGAAGCCGCCGCAGACAACGTCGCCCAAAAAGTCCAGCAGCACGTAGTCGAAATCCCAATCCTGAAATCCGAGCTTGTCCAGCAATTCGAACCCATGGATGATGCCGCGCCCGCCGCAACCGCGGCCAACCTCCGGGCCGCCCAATTCCATCGCAAACACGCCGTCCCGCTTGAAGCAGACATCGCCGATCACAACCGCCTCTCCGGCAGCTTTTTTCTTCGCCGAGGTCTCGATAATCGTGGGGCAGGAACGGCCGCCGAAGAGCAGCGAGGTCGTGTCCGATTTCGGATCGCAACCGATGAGCAGCACGCGTTTGCCCTGCTGCGCCATCATGTAGGAGAGGTTCGCAAGCGTGAAGGATTTGCCGATGCCGCCTTTCCCGTAGATCGCGATCACCTGGGTTTTTTTCGGCGCTCGTGGTGCTGAAACATCGGCGGCGATGTCGGGTTGAATCCGGCCGGGGGAGGCGTTCATGCTTGGCTCCAATCGATGATCATTTTCAGGCAGGCGGAGGTCTCGAAAGCGGTGCGATACGCATCTCCCGCACGGGCGGGGGCGGAATGATGGGTGATGAGATTGTCCAGGTTCAGCGCGCCCGAACTTGCGAGTTCCAGAACAGCGGAGAGGTCAGAGGGCTGCCATTGCGCGGCGATGCGGAATTCCGCTTCGCGCATAAAGGCGGGGGCGAATGCAAAGCCCAACCGGGAATAAAATCCGGCGAGCACGATTTCGCCACCCGGCGCGAGGCGCGGTACGAGCATATCCAGAATGGACTGGTCACCGCTCGCATCGAAAATGGTTTTGTAATCGCGCCTAGGATCTTCCTCCGGCGCGATCACCGTGTACCCTGCAGCACCGTGGCGGCGCACCGTGTTGGTCTCCCAGACCACCGGATTGCCGCCGGCCAGCACCGCAATGCGGGCAAGCAGACGGCCCACCACGCCATGGCCGACGATCAGCTCGGGCTGGGTGGCATTCGCGCTGGCGTGCCAGGCGGTCGCAGCGAGTGCGAGCAGCACCGCGCGCTCACCCAGGCGCTCAGGCGCTACCGCAACGCGGGCGGCCGGCACGACAAGGCGCGACGCCGTAGCGCCAAACAAGCCGCGCACGGGGCCGAAGCAATTTGCCCCCGGAACGAAAACGAAATTGCCGATCATGTGCCGGTTTTCAGGCCCGGCATCCGCCACATGCCCGGCGGATTCGTAACCCGGCACGAGCGGATAGCCCATGCCGGGAAAATCGGGCATCTCGCCCGACCAGAACAACCGCTCCGTACCGGTGCTTATGCCGCTATACGCGACATCGACCACCAGATCGGCCGGGCCCGGATGGGTCAAGGCGAGCCTGTCATAATCTATACGGCGCGGCTCGCGAATGATGATGGCCTGAGCGTCCAAATTTGGCTCCCTTCGCAGGAATTTTCGCACCGGACTTAGCCGGCGCCGTTTCCCCACAATGTCAGACTAATCTGACAGTTTTTAATGTCAAGAAAAAGTTACGGTTCTGCGGTGATAAGACCTGTCAACATTGGTTGACTGGTGGAGAGGTGATACACGCGGGAAAATCCGGCCTCTGCCAGCAAGGCTTCGATCTCCGCAGGGCGGCGCGCGCGGCCACTACCCATGGCAAGCAGGTAAAAGCCAAAATAAGCCGCGCCGATGGGCTCGGCGCCGCGCGTACCGGCCATGGGCTCGGCCAGCAGAAGTTTCGCTTCCGGCGGCATTTCGGTACGAATCTTCTTCAAAAGGCCAAGCGCTTTGGGATCGTCATGGTCGTGGAGCACCCGCACAAGGGTGATCAGATCCGCACCCTGGGGCAACGGATCGCGCGTAAAGTCGCCGCCGAACGTCGCGGCCTGGACAAGACCCATGTCAACAAAGCGTGCGCTGGCGCGCGCGGCGACCGGCGGCAGATCAAATAATTGCAGACCAAGCCGGGGCGCGCGTGCCGCCACAGCCGCCAGGAAGCTGCCATCGCCGCCGCCGATATCCAATACCACGCGATGTTTTGAAACATCATACCCATCGAGTATTTCACCCGCGATCATCGGCTGCGTCGCACCCATCAGCGCCGAATAGGCCAAGGACTCGCCCGCTTGCCCGCGATAGGGCCAGAAACCGGACAGTTTTGTTTGCACCTGCCCTCGCAATAGGGCTACGGGGTCCGCGACGTCGTCATAAAACAACCGATGATGCGCCACCATTGCAGCGATGCCCGGATTGCCCCGCAATGCCGCACCCAAGCCACCCAGGCGAACAACGCCCCGCCGCTCCGACAGCAACCGCAACGATGCCGCCGCACCTACCAACATGCGCATGGATGCCTCCGGCACCGCACAGGATGCCGCCAGGGCCTCGAGCCTCAAGCCCCTGCCCGCCACACGCTCGAACACATCCAGTTCAACGCAAGCCGCCAAAACCTGCGCGTAAACGAACCCCGCGCAAATATCGAACAACGCCCTTGCCTCGCGCCGCGCCACAGGCCGCGTCAACACAAACCGCGCCGCCCAACGCTGAAACGTCGCCTGGCCCAAAAGCCGGTCACGCCAGACGTGAAACAGGCTCATACGGATGGACCAAGAAAAATAAGGCGAGCGGGGTACGGATCCTGCCATCTTCCGCTCCGCCGCAAGCCTGGATCAAGCGGCAGCGTGGCTGAGGCTTTTGGGAACGAGACGGCGGGCCTCCTGGGCGATGAGGGTTCGCAGGGGGGCGGCGCCGGGGCAGTCAGGGATCGAGTCGGCAGCGGCCTGAGCGAGGGAGGTGAGAAGATTGAGGGCGCCTGGGATGCCGTATTGGCGCACGGCGCTCGGGCGATTGAGCACAGCGTCCTGGCCGACGGGCTTGTTGGTGTCGGCGGCGGTGGCGACAGCGTCCAGCAGGTCATCCGCGACCTGGTAGGCCTCGCCGAGTGCTTCCCCGACATGACGCCAGGGTTGCGGGTCTGCCCCCGCGGCCACCGCGCCGGCAATGGTCGCGGCGGCGAACAGAGCGCCCGTTTTGGCGCGCTGATAGGCGCTGAGATCCGGGCTGGGTTCGCTTTCCCAGGCCTGCCCGGCAACGATGCCATTTGGCATGCCGGTGGCCTGCGCGATGGTGAGCGTGAGCGGGCCGAGTCGGGTTGGGGTGGAAATGGTACCCCAGGCTAGGGCCTGGAAGGCGAGGACGATGAGTGCATCTCCGGCGAGGACCGCAAGCGGTGCGCCATAGGCGGCGTGAACGGAGGGTCTGCCGCGGCGGGTGGCAGCGTCGTCAAAGCAGGGTAGATCGTCATGCACCAGGGAGGCGCAATGCAGGAGCTCGATGCTGGCAGCGGCGGCGTCCGCCGCGGCTTGATCGTCATCGCCGCAGGCATGGGCTACGGCAAGACAAAGCCGGGGACGAACGCGCGCGCCGCCCGAGAAGACCGCGTGACGCATCGCCGCGGCGAGGAGCGGTGGCCCTGACGGCGCCTGCGCGCGGGTAAAGGCAAGATTGAGGGCCGAATCTATGCGTGACATAGGATCCATGGGTATGCTCCGCCGGCAACTATCCGTTTTATAACTGTTTTATAACTGTCAACTTTTATTGTCACTTTTAATGTGCATCTTAGTTGACACACGGTCAAGGGATTTCGATAACGGAGAATGACCAGAATCGCCATTATCGGCTCGGGCATCGGCGGTTTGGTCGCGGCATTGCTGCTGGCAGCGGCGGGCCGCGAGGTTGTGTTGTGCGAGGCAGCAATCGCGCCCGGCGGCAAGCTGCGGCAAATGGTGGTGGACGGCGTGGCGATCGATGCAGGCCCGACCGTGTTCACGATGCGCCCCGTTTTTGAAGCGATTTTTGCGCAGGCAAGGCTAAATTTCAACCATGAGGTTTCGCTGGCGCCGTTGGACTGCCTTGCGCGGCATTATTGGGAAGACGGCGCGCGGCTGGATTTATTCTCTGATACGGCGCGCAACGTTGCGGCGGTGGCAGCATTCGCCGGTGCGGCAGCCGCCCGGGGCTACGAAGAATTTGCCGCGCGAAGCCAAAAGATTTTCGAAACATTGGATACAAGCTTCATGCAAATCCCACAGCCGGGCCTTGGCGGGCTGATGCGCCGCGCAGGTCCGGGCTTACTTGGAATATCGCCCTTCGCCAGCCTTTGGGGCGAGCTTGGCAAATATTTCAAAGATGCACGGCTGCGGCAGCTTTTCGCGCGCTATGCGACCTATTGCGGTTCCTCACCCTTCACCGCGCCCGCGACACTGATGCTGATCGCCCATGCCGAGCAGCTTGGTGTTTGGCGGATTGAGGGTGGAATGATTCGGCTCGCAGAGGTGATTGCGACTCGCGCCGCAGCTTTGGGGGCTGAGTTTCGCTACGGCGCTAAAGTAACTGAAATTCTCTCGCGGAACGGGCGGGTAAGCGGCGTGCGGCTGGCGGGCGGCGAGGAAATTGCGGCGGATGCGGTGATCTCGAATGCCGATGTCGCGGCGCTGGATGATGGCTTGTTCGGGGCGGCGGCGAAATCGGCGGTGGCAGGGATGATGAAGGGGGCACAACGCTCCCTCTCAGCCTTGACCTGGGCTGCCACGGCAACGATCACCGGCGAGCTGGCCCATCACAATGTATTTTTCTCGCAGGATTATTTTGCGGAGTTCGTGACACTCGGGCAAGGAAGCTTGTCCGAAGACCCTAGCGTTTATGTCTGCGCGCCGGAGGGCGGGGGCGTGTTTCTACTGGTGAACGCGGCGGCGGGAAGCACGCCGAACGAAGAAGAGGTCGAAAAATGCCTGAAGCAAAGCCTGCGGAAGATGAGAAACTGCGGTGTGGAGATGGAGATCCGGAGCATCGCGCGCACCGGGCCCCAAGAATTCAGCGCGATGTTTCCGGCGACTGGCGGCGCGCTTTATGGCCGGGCGCTGGAGGGCTGGCGTGATTCCTTCAGCCGGCCGGGAGCAAGAACAAAATTGCCGGGGCTGTATCTCGCGGGCGGCTCCGTGCATCCCGGCGCTGGACTACCGATGGCGGCCATCTCCGGCCGGATTGCGGCGCAATGCGTTTTGACCGGGAAATAAAACCGGGCGGATATGTCTGGTGGTATATGGACGCGATCAGCGATGACGGAACGCAGGCGATGACGTTGATCGCCTTCATTGGCAGCGTATTCTCACCTTATTATGCCTGGGCCAACCGGAAATCCCCTGCGCCGGCTGAGAATTTCTGCGCCATGAATGTCGTGCTGTATGAAAGACGTGGCGGGTATTGGGCGATGACAGAGCGGGCGCGGAAATCTCTGCGTCGCAGTATGAATGTTTTGCAGATCGGTCCTAGCGCGCTGCAATGGGATGGATCCGTTCTGCGCGCAGAGATCGATGAACGTTGTGCACCGGTTCCCCGGCGGCTACGGGGACGGATCGCGCTTACGCCGGGCGTCATTCAGGAAAAGATCTTTGAGCTGGATGCGCGAGGACGCCATCGGTGGCGGCCCATTGCGCCGCGCGCGCGGGTAGAGGTGGCGTTCGATGCGCCCGGCATTTCCTGGTCCGGCAACGCGTATTGGGATTGCAATGAAGGCGACGCACCGTTGGCCGAGGATTTTTCCGAATGGCATTGGTCGCGCGGCGACGGACGGATTCTATACGATGTGACGTGCAAGGACGGCACAACGCGCGGGCTGGCGCTACGCGTCGCAGCGGATGGCGGGCTGGAAAATTTCGAGCCGCCGCCTTTATGCGATCTCCCGACAACGTTCTGGCGTGTAAGGCGTCGAACGCGCGCCGATTCCGGATGCGACGCGCTGGTCGTGAAGACGTTGGAAGATGCACCGTTCTATGCGCGCTCGCTCGTCTCCACGGCCATTGCGGGCGAGGCGATAACCTGCGTGCATGAATCGCTCTCGCTCACGCGGTTTTCATCGCCTGTTATACGCGCGCTACTGCCCTTCCGGATGCCCCGTTTCGGCTGACTCGCGTTCGCGCTCTTTGGTACGTTTGATGTCACGCGTGATAGAGACATATTGCTGCACGGCGATGACCAAAAAGATGAGATCGGCAAAGCTCCAATCCAGCAAAACGCCTAGATGCCTCGTCATGCGGTGATGCGCTCTGCCGCCTCACGCTGATTGCGCTCCAGCCGCTCGAAGAGCAGCAGGAGTTTGGTGACGCCGCTGGACTCGATCACGGGTTCGCTGGCGGCAGACGTGACAAGGAATTGATTGGCGGCGAGCGCGGGTTGGGCTGAAGCGCTCCAGGCGAACATATCCGCCATCCCGCGTAAAGCGAGGGATAGTTTCTCACGCCCCGAGACACGGGCGCGCCGCGTGATGGAGTCGTGCCGCGCCTGGGCCAGCTTGTCGCCGATGCCGGAATAAATGCGCCGCGCGGCGGCGATACCGATGCGGCAATCGAGCGGCAGGCGGGGTATGCCGGCGCGGGACCGGTTGTAGAGCATCTCCGCCTCGCCCAGGAGCCGTGCCACAAGCCCTGCGATTGCTGGAGTATACTGTGGATCACCCAGAAAAGGCTCGGGGTCGAGCCCGGCTTCCGCCATCCAGTCCAACGGCAGAAACAGCCGGCCGGCGGTCGCGTCCTCGCCGACGTCGCGGGCGATGTTGGTCAGTTGCATGGCCACACCCAGATCCGCCGCGCGGGATAAGGCGGCGGCGTCGCGCACGCCCATGACGAGCGCCATCATCACGCCCACAGCCCCCGCGACGCGGGCGGCGTAATCCAGCAACTGGTCGAAATTTTCGTAGCGCCTGCCCTGCGTATCCCAGGCCAGCCCCTCGATCAGCGCAGCAGGCAGAGCTTTGGGGATGGCGAATGCGGCGATCGTTTCAGCAAATGCGCGGTCCACAGGGTTTGGTGCCGGGTTTCCGGCATAGGCAGCGTCGAGCCTTTCGTTCAGCGCGGTGAGCGCTGCTTGCGGGTCGGTTCCGAGATCGATCGCGTCATCCGCCTCGCGGCAAAAAGCGTAGAGGGCGGTGGCGGGACGACGCACGCGGCCCGGCAGCAGCAGCGAGGCGGCGAAGAAACTGCGGGAACCGCCGCGCAGCAAGGCACGGCAGGCATCGAGGTCGCGGGAGTCAGCGGCGAAATGTCTTGGCATCGGGGACGACCTCATCGAGTACACGCGCGGAAGAGAGAACACCCGGCACGCCGGCGCCGGGATGGGTGCTGGCACCCACCAGGAAGAGATTTTCGACTTCCTCGCTTTTATTATGCGGACGGAACCAGGCACTTTGCAGCAGGCGCGGGGCCAGACCAAAGCCCGCACCATGGGTGGAGAGATAGTTCGATTGGAAGTCTTCCGGCGTGAAGACTTTGGAAGTTACGATCGAAGTGCTCAAACCTTTCAAAACCGTTTGGTTTAGCGATTTTTCGATGGCCCGTCGGTAGGGTTCAGCGGCACGGGACCAATCGGTTTTGCCTTGCAAATTGGGGACGGGCGAGAGGACGTAGAAACCATCGCAGCCGGGCGGCGCCAGACCTGGGTCGGTCGCGGTTGGGCGATGGAGGTAGAGGCTGAAATCCTCGGCGAGGATTTTGGTATCAAAAATATCGCGCAGCAGCTTGTTGTGGCGCGGGCCGAGCAGAATCGTGTGGTGCGGCACATCTTCAAAACGCCGGTTGGTGCCGAAATACCAGACGAACAGGCCCATGGAGAATTTCGCGCGTGCAAATTTCGTATCATTCCATCTGCGGTTTGCGTGATGGCCGAGGAGCTTTTGGTAGGTATGCGCGGCACAGGCATTGGAGATAACGATATCCGCGTCCAGCACCTCCCCATCGGCCAGTTCCACGCCTGTGGCGCGGTTGTTTTCCGTCTGGATTTTGGTGACGGTCGCGCGGGTGCGCAGGGCGTTGCCCTGGCGCTCAATAAGCCGGACCATGCCGGAGACGAGCGCCCCTGTGCCGCCTTCGGGGAAATGCACCCCGAATTTTCGTTCCAAATGCAGGATGAGACAGTATATGCCGCTGGTGTCCAGCGGATTGCCGCCAACCAGCAACGGGTGGAAGCTGAGCGCGATGCGCAGGCGCGGGTCGCGGATGTATTTGTTCACAAGCCCGCTGACATTGCGGTAGCCGGAGAGGCGCACGAGGTCCGGCAAAATGCGTAGCATGTCGACCCAGCTGCCAAAGGCTTTATGGGCAAGCTGCTCGAAGCCAATGGCGTAGATTTTTTCGCTGAGTTGCAGGAATTTTTCATAGCCTTCGGCATCTCCAGGGGCGAGGCGCTGCACTTGCGCGCGCATCACCTGCGCATCGCCGGAACAATCAAGCGTCGATCCATCGTTGAACTGGATGCGGTAGAAGGGTGAGATGGAATGCAGGGTTATATCATCCGAGAGCCGGCGCCCCGCGAGCGCCCAAAGCTCTTCGAGCAGGAAGGGCGCGGTGATGATGGTGGGACCGGCATCGAACGTGAAACCGTCCTGCCGGAAGACAGACGCGCGGCCGCCGGGGGCCGGTAGATGTTCCAGCACGGTGACACGGTAGCCGCGCGCACCAAGGCGGATGGCAGAGGCAAGGCCGCCGAAGCCGCTGCCGATGATGACGGCATGGGGGCGCGTGTCGCTGACCGAGCCCCTGGACTGGACGCTCGGGGGCGGCACGGCGTTCATTGGCAGAAATCCTGAATGATCTTCACCAACTCCGCCGGGCGTTCTTCATGTGCGAGGTGGCCGAGGCCGGGCAGACGCATGATCTGGGCGGCGGGCAACAGGCGCTGGATTTTCAACGCGTCCGATGGCGGGATTGAACGGTCGTTCTCACCGACGACCAGCAATAGTCTGGGGCAAAGCGCGGGCAGACGTTCGGAGAACGTCGCGAGGTCCCAATTCGCCATCATCGTGAGCGCCGCACCGGCATGACCGCTGCGCCGGGCGAGCCGGGCGTAGAGTTTTTCGCCCGTGGCGTCGATGATGGAGCCTGTGCCTTTCAGCAGTTTTTGCACCACCCGGCCATCCGCCGCCTGCCAGGAGAAAAGCATGGGAACAAACGGATTGGCCGCCAAAAGCTTTGCCAGCGGGCCCATCAATGGCGCGGCGATGCCGTGGAACGGTAGCGGGAGCATCGCGCCGTTCAGACTCACCAGCGCTTTCGGCGCCGCTTTCCCTTCAAGGCACATCTGCGCCACGACGGCGGCACCCGCCGAATGGCCTGCGGCGTAATACGCATGCAGCCCCAGCGCATCCAGCAAAGCAGCGACGCCACTTGCCATGCCTGGGAGTGTCATCCCGGCTTTATCGGGCTGCTCGGTGAACCCGTGGCCGGGAAGATCCGGCGCGACGACGGTATAATGCCCGGCGAGAGGGCGCAGAAGATCGCGCCAGGAATGGGTGGCGGCGCCTGTGCCGTGGAGCAGGAGGAGCACCGGCCCCTGCCCTGCGACCTGCACGTGCCAGCGTATGCCGCCGGCGGTGATGAAGCGGCTGGCGGTCCGGTTCGGCCAGTCCTGCCCATCCTGCGCCCAATCCGGCTGGCCTGGCTTTGCCGGGCGAGTCCGCGCCGCGTTTTGCACGAGATCATGCTGCAGCGCGTGCATCGGCTCCTCCTTGCGATTGCACGGCGGATTGCACAGCGTAAGCCAGGCGTTGCGCGTCCGCATAAGGGAGCGGCAGGTATTTTGCCCCCATGGAGGCGGCAAGCTGCGCGACGAAGGCCTGTTTGCGGGGCGAGGTGTCGACCACCAGCGCGGCGAGATTCTGCGCCGCGCAGGCTTTGGCGACGGATAGCGCATCCTGCCCCGCCATGGCACGGCCGGGCGCGCCGCTCAGGGCGATATTCGCCCCGCCATCGGTGAGAAGAACCAAGAGCGGCTGTTTGCCCGCGCGCCGCTCGGCCTCGGCCAGGTGGCACGCGGCGGTAATGCCCGAAGCAAGCGGGGTAGGGCCGCCACCGGGCAATGCGGCGAGCGCACGGCGGACACGGGCCAACGCATGGGTAGGCGGCAACAGGATTTCGGCGCGTTCCCCCCGGAAGGCGATGAGCGCCACTTCATCGCGCTGCACGTAGCAATCCGCGAGCAAGAGCAGGATGGCCCCCTTGGCTTCGGCAAGGCGGTTGAGCGCGCTCGAACCGGAGGCATCAACCGCAAAGATCGCGATTTTCCTTGGTTTTTCCTTGAAGCGTTTAATGTGAAAATCCTCGGCCCGAACGGCGATGCGGCTAGATCCGGCAGGTTGCCGGAGGCGCTGCCAGGGTGCCGCCGCGCGCAGCGTGTCCAGCACGCTGAGGCGCGCTTGACCGGTGAGCGCACCGCGCCGCGCGCCTACTGGACGGCCACGCTTGAGGCTGTGGGTGACGCCGGACGTGCCGGCGCCCCGCGCCATGCGACGCGGGCCGACATGCGCCGCGAGCGCAGCCAGGAGATGTTCCGGCAAAACCGCGCTGGCGGCGTCCTCGATTTTGTCCTCCAGCGTCTGCGTGTTTTCCGCCTGCTGAGATTCCTGTTCCTTTTTCTGCGGCTGATCGTCGGGCGTTTCCGGCGGCGGTGGCTCGGAGGATTGCGGGATTTGCGTCGCGCGGGGGGCAAGGATGAGGCGCGCAGCGAGTGCGATGTCCTGCGCCTCAATCACCTTGCTGCCGCGCAAGGCAGAAGCGGCGCGGGCGGCGCGGGCGGCAAAAATTTCTGCGCGCGGCGATGCGACACCCAGCATAGCGGCGAGCGTGCAAAGCTGAGCGGTAACTTCCGTCCGCAGCGAAATCTTTTTCAGTCTCCGGCGGGCGGCTTCGATGAGGTTCACCGATGGCCAGATATCATGCGCCGAAGGCAGCGCATCGAGTGTGAAGGCAAGCCGGTCCAACAGGGATTTCGGCGGCACCTCGTCCGGACCGACGCCTTCATCCAGCGCGACCAACGTGATTGCGGCTCCGGCATCGACCGCGGCGTTGATGCGCGCAGCAACGCCCGGCGTGAGGCGCTCCGCCATGGCGAGGACCAGAATGCCGTTTTTGGATTCTTCTAGGATTCCGAGGGCATAAACCGGGCGTCCGGCGGCGAGCGTGGCAGCGAGATCCAGGCCGCCCAGCAAGCGGTCATCCGAAATATTCAGTGGCATTTTACGGACCGGCGCTTTGGGCGAAAGTGAGACAAGCCGCCTGAGAAAATCATCCCGCACGGGGCCCGACCAGCTTCGGACGAGAACGCCGCCAAGGCCAGGGTCGACCGCCAGAAAGGCGCTGGCGCAGACCGCATCGGTAAATTGCGGTGCTGTGTTCCAATTTGGGTCGAAAGGACTCACCTCGCGAAGACCTCAGCCACGGCGCGCTCCACGCGGGTTCCGGCGAGGCTGTCATCCAGAGGATCGCGCCGCAGGCGGTGGCGCAACGCCGGAGCGGTCATGCGGCGCAGATGCTCCATAGTCACGGCGTCGGAACCTTCATAAGCGGCCCAAGCACGGGCGGCACGCAGGAGCGTGAGTTCACCGCGCAGGCCATCCGTGCCGAGCGCCGAGCAGATTTCGGCGGCACGGACTAAAATGTCATTCGCGACGGCGATGCCTGGGAGTTTTGCGCGGGCCGCCAGAATAGCATTTCGTAAGGCCGTTTGTTCTGGCGCGAAACGCTTGCAAAACGCCGCAGGGTTGCGGTCGAATTCATCGCGGCGACAGACGACTTCCACACGCGCGGCAATCTCGGTGGGGGTTTTGACCTCAACACAGAGTCCGAAACGGTCCAGCAATTGCGGGCGGAGTTCGCCTTCCTCCGGATTGCCGCTGCCGATGAGGACGAAGCGCGCGGGGTGACGCAGACTCATACCCTCGCGCTCCACGACATTCTCGCCGGAGGCCGCGACATCGAGCAGGAGGTCCACGATATGATCCTCGAGCAGATTGACCTCATCGATATACAGAAAGCCGCGATGCGCGCGGGCCAGCAGGCCCGGCTCGAAGATTTTTGCGCCATCGGCCAAGGCGCGCTCCAGGTTCAACGCGCCAACCACGCGGTCTTCTGTCGCTCCGAGCGGTAGGTCCACAACTGGGACGGGGATGCGATGCGTATGGCGGGACGTGGCGGCGCGGCAGCTCTCGCAGAGGGAATCCTTGTCGCCCGGGTCGCAGGCATAGGCGCAGCCGGCCACCGCCGCCATGTCCGGCAGCAAGGCGGCCAGTGCGCGCACGGCGGTGGATTTGCCGGTGCCGCGATCACCGAAGATCAGCACGCCGGAGAGGCGCGGTTCGATTGCGGCGATGACCAGCGCATCGCGCATCTCATCCTGGCCAACAATGGCGGTAAAGGGGAATATCGGTTTCATGCAGCCTCCCCGAACGGCTTGTTCAACCGCACGATGGTGAAATTGAGAAAAGACGCGAAGCTGACCCAAAGGAGGTAAGGGAGTAGGAATATCCATGCGAGGCCGGCGAAGTTATGAAGTACCAGCATCATCGCGACGATCGAGAGCCAGAGGAAGCCAACCTCGTATAATGCATAATCCGGCCGATGGAGCGTGAAAAAGAGCAGGCTCCAAAGCATATTGAAAACGCCGTTGGCAACATAGGTTCCAACCAGCCAGGCCTCGGCGGCGAAACCATGGGCGGCATGCCAGCAGATAATGGCGGAAGCGGCTTCCAGAATAAATATCGTCGTCCAGGCCGGGCCGAACAACCAGTCCGGCGGCTGCCAGCTGGGCTTGCGAAGGCTGTAATACCAAGGGCCGAGCGGGGTGAGGGCAATACCCGCGATTGCCAGAATGGTAACGCCGCCGGCGGCGATGAGCGTTGGCGCCCAGTCTCGCAGAAAGCCGATCATCCGTGATGCGCCAAGGCAAAGGCGCAGACGAGCATGCCAGTGACATATAGCGTCGTGCCCGTGGCGTTGTACCAAATGGCGCGCTCGCGAGGACGCTCCAACAATTCGAGCATAAGGAACATCTGCACGCAGACAAGGCCGGTGACGATGACGCCCGTGATCTGGTGATGTGTGAACAGCATGATGAACAGCACGGCAAGCTGTGGCAACGCCATGACGAAACAGGCCAGTTTGGCGGCCACATCCGCGCCCAACATCGCAGGAAGCGAGGCGATGCCGACCGCACGGTCACCCTCGATGGATTTGAAGTCGTTCAGTGTCATGATGCCATGCGCGCCGATGCTATACAGAAGGGCGATGATGAGGATGGGGGTCGCGGGCAGACGATCCGCCATGATGGCGGCGCCAGTGAACCACGGTACGCCCTCGTAACATATCGCGACGGCCGCGTTGCCCCACCAGCCATTGCGTTTAAGGCGGAGCGGCGGCGCGCTATAGGCCCAGGCGAGCATCAGCGCAACGATGGCCGCGCCAAAACCCCAGCGCCCAAGCCCGGCTGCGACGATGAGGGAGGCCACGCTCCAGATGATGCCGATATAAAGCCCCCAGCGCCCGGGCATACGGCCTGAAGGAATGGGACGGTTTGGCTCGTTGATCGCGTCGACATGGCGGTCGAACCAGTCGTTCACCGCCTGGCTGGTTCCGCAAACCATCGGGCCGGCGAGCAGCAGGCCGAGAATTACGACTGGCCAGTGGGCGCCGATCGGCTGGCCGGAGGAAATGACGCCGCAGAAGAATGCCCATATCGGCGCGAACCACGTGACGGGTTTTAAGAGTTCAACGCAGGTTTTTAACGCAGGCGCGGACCTGGAAACCGGCAACACGGAATGATACTCGGTGTTGACGGCCATGAACCCTCCTTAAACCGCGAAAATTATTTGGTTCTTTTTTTTAAAAAAGAACAGTTGCGCTACGTTATTCAACACTGATCGCCTCGGCTTCGATCAATCCATGCCGCCGCATTTTGACGTACAGGCTCTGGCGGCTGACACCCAGCACCTCAGCCGCGGAGGCGCGGTTATCGCCCGTCATGGTCAGAGCAGCCTCAATGCTTAGCCGTTCGATCACGTCCGTTGCCTCGCGAACAAGGTCTTTCAGAGAGACACGGCCGATAAGTTCGATGATCTGTTCGAGGGATTTCGGAAAGGCGCGCTGCGGCCCGGAGGCCGGGCTGACCCGGCGGTCGATCACGCGGACGGCGAAACCGTAGCAGGAATCTCCGCCGTTGAGCACCGCACCGGCGGAAACCTCAACCTCGCTCTCCGCACCGAACTCGTCACGCAACGCGGTAGAGAACAGGCGCACCGCACCGTGCTGGCGCAGATTATTGAGCAGCACCCCAAGGTCAACACCCGGACGGCCGAGCCAGCGGCCCAGCGACTGACCCTGCGCCTGCGTTTCGCTCCGCAGCTGCGCCATTTCCAAAAACGCCTCGTTAGCGGCGATGATCTGGCCTTCATGGTCGGTAACAATGAACCCGTCGGGCACGCGGTCCACGAGTTTCAACATTTTTTCACGGGAATCGCTGAGTAGCGGCCCCGCCTCGCCAGCGGCAGCCGGATGGGTGAGACGCAGCAGCAGCAATTTTGCGTTGCCCTGGCGGAATGAGAAAGCGGTTGCCAGCATTTGCGCGCCGCCGGTCAGTTTCAGCAAAACATCGTCGGCCCGGCCCGTGCTGCGGGCGCCTGCGAGCAGCACTTCCAGCTCCGCCTGGCTCTCAGATTCCACAAGCTGGTTCAGCGTCAGCCCGATCACCTTACCTTTCGGCCCGGGGAGTTGGCGTGCTGCGGGGTTTGCCTCGATAATTTTCTGTGTCGAGGCGTCGACGATCAACACCGGCTCCGGCGTCATCTGGAACAGAATCCGGTAGCGGGTTTCAATATGCCGCATCCTGGCATAATCCCGCTCGAAGGATTGCTGCACATCCACGACACGCTGCTGGAGTGTCGCGAAGGCCCGAAGGTCGCGGCCAAATGCAATGATCTGACCAGTCTGACCGACCGGGAGCACCGAGAACAGGATGGGAATGTCGTTCCCGCGCACCGCCGGATAGTTGACCTGACGGCCGTTTCGCGGAGATTTACCTTGCACATCGTGCAGCATCTCGTCGATTTTGTTACGGCTCTCAATGGTTACCGAATCGCGCCAAGGCTTGCCGACCCAGTGGTCATGCTCAGCAAATTCCAGCGCCAGTGCCTCGCTCTGAAACGCGCAGTCACGAACGATTCCCTCCTTGTCCAGGATTACAGCCACATCCGCAGCTGCTGCGATGAGCAACGCCGCGGCATCGGCATCTATCCCGGCAAGCCAACGCGCCGGCGATTTGAAGGCCTTCATGATAACCCGCTCTTTCAACCATGACGGCCGTTCCCTACCCTTAGAGAGCTCAGCCCGCGTCAATCAATCTTGTCTTAAACTGCTGCAACCCTCGCGTCACGCTACTCTCCACATAAATATTCGCCTGATGAAGCGCGTCCCGAGCATCGGCAGCTGTTGCATCCGCGCCCAGGAAACGGGTTCGTTCGGAATGATTGACGATCGCATGCCCCCCCACCATGACGAACATTTCGGGGTTGCAGGACGCCTTACGCACCGCCCGTATGCAGGCGGGCAGACCCCGGAGCCAGCGGTCTGTAGAAACCGAAAGGCCAATCACATCGAACCATTCATCCTTAACCAGACGCAATAACTGCCTCCGGGAAGCAGCAGGGCCAGAGCGCACGCACCACCCGCCTTCCCGAAAAGCATCAACGACCATACCCAAGCCGAAACCATGCTGCTCACCCGGCGCGGGAAGCAGCAGGATCCGATGGTCGAACCCATGGCCGAGCGGCTCGACCTGCCCCGCCAAAGCCGTTTCCTTGATGATCTGGTCCAATCGATAGACACCAAGGGTCACAGTCATGAAGTCGCAGCTATCCTGCTCCCACATCACGCCCAACAAGCGCGAGGCGGGTGCCAAAAGGCCACTGATCAAGGCCTCCCGTCCGCCACCCTGGACGATGACGCGGTCCGCGACCGCGCGCACCTGCTCCATGTCATCGGCGACGACAAGTTCCACGAAAGCGGCAATTTGGGCGAGGTCGAACATGCCAAGCGGCACACCCCCCGGCGTTTCCGAAAAAGCCTGATGCGCGGTGAGCAAGCGTGGAAGGATCTCGCTCTCAATGGCAAGTCCAAGCGTTTCCGCCCAAGGGCGCGACGTTGCGGTACCGGCACCGGCACCCGGTTCTTCAGAAGGCGCCGAAACAGCTGCGGCAGCGCCAATCTCAAAAGACGTCAAGCCTATCCCCATCGTCGTCTCCTGTCCTGCTATGATGTTGATCCATCCTAGTCCCGTGTGTCAAGTTTTATTGACGTTAAAAGCGTAATATAAACTTGACACATGCAGTCACGGAGCATTAGCCTCTGCATCATCCGCTGGATGTGGTGATGGGAAATAAAAATGGTTCTTCTGAGTGACTGGCAAAATCTGCACTTGGAGCGCTCCGTTGGCCGGGCTTTTCCGAAGTTTTCTTCGCAATCCCGATCTTTCCCGAGCGGATGGAACGCCGATGTAAAAGGCCTGTCAAGAAATGTTTACGCGAATCCTTAACTATCTCCTGGGTACGGTGGATTGCTGCCCCTGGGTCGGCCATGCCTACGGGCTGCAGCCGGGCAAATCCGTCAAAAAGGCGCGGCCGCCTTATCTCTATAGCCCGGCCGAACGCCGCCGCAGGGATGCGAGCCCCTGGACCTTGGTGCAGGGCATCCTGGCGCCAATACAATTCGCGGTTTTTTTGGTCAGTCTCGGGCTGGTCGTTCACTATCTGCTATCCGGCCATGGGCTGGAAGCGGCGACAATTTCCGTGCTGGTGAAAACCGCGTTTCTCATTACGATCATGGTGACAGGTGCGATCTGGGAACATGAAGTTTTTGGACAGTATCTCTTTGCCCCCGCGTTTTTCTGGGAAGATGTATTCTCCTTCCTGGTGATCGCACTGCACAGCATTTACGTCGCGGTGCTCGTGGCCGGCGCGGCCGGTCCGCGCACGCAGATGCTGATCGCCCTCGCGGCCTATGCCAGCTACATCATCAATGCCGGGCAATTCCTTATGAAGCTGCGCGCGGCGCGGTTGGAACAAGTCCCCGCCGCGGTAAGCCAGATATCATGAATCATATCGCAACCATTCCCGAAAAATCCGGCTGCGAAGATGCTCCGGTGCTGCGCCAGCGCGGCCAGCGGGAAGTATTTTGTGGGCTGACCGGTATCGTATGGCTGCACCGGCGGATTCAGGATGCATTCTTCCTCGTGGTCGGCTCGCGCACCTGCGCGCATCTGTTGCAATCGGCCGCCGGCGTGATGATTTTCGCTGAGCCCCGTTTTGCGACCGCGATCATTGATGAACGCGATCTGGCGGGCCTTGCGGATGCCAATGAAGAGCTGGACCGCGTGGTCGCGAGGTTGATCGAGCGCAGGCCGGATATCAAAATGCTGTTCCTGGTCGGCTCCTGCCCCTCCGAAGTCATCAAGCTTGACCTCTCGCGCGCGGCAATCCGGCTGAATGCCCGGTTCTCCCCCGAGCTTCGGGTTCTCTCTTATTCGGGCAGCGGGATTGAGACGACCTTCACCGAGGGCGAAGATGCCTGCCTCGCGGCGCTCGCTCCGGAACTCCCCACCACGGATGAGGCCGGTCTCATGGTGGTGGGCACGCTCGCTGAAATTGTCGAGGACCAGTTTACGCGACTCTTTGCGGCGCTGGGCATCAAGAATGTCGGTTTTCTACCGGCACGCCGCGCGGGGGAAATGCCGCCCGTCGGGCCGAATACGCGGTTTTTGCTGGCCCAGCCGTTTACAGCGAGTACGGCGCTGGCGCTGGAGCGGCGGGGTGCAAAGCGGATCGCCGCTCCATTCCCGCTCGGCGTAGAAGGCACAACGCAATGGTTTGAAGCAGCTGCACAGGCATTCGGAATCGATGCCAGGCACTGCGCAGCTACCCTGGCAGCCCCTGCGGAGCGGGCGCGCCATGCTCTGGCGCGGCAACGCGTGACGCTGGCGGGACGCAAGATCATGTTTTTCCCGGACTCGCAGCTGGAGATTCCGCTGGCGCGGTTTCTCGCCCGGGAGCTTGGCATGAGCCTGGGCGAAGTCGGCACGCCGTTCCTGCATCGTGAGCATCTCGCGGAAGAATTGGCGATGCTGCCCGCAGGCACATTCCTCTCCGAAGGCCAGGATGTCGAAAAACAGCTGGACCGTTGCCGGGAGAGCCAGCCGGATATGGTCGTGTGCGGCATGGGCCTCGCCAATCCGCTGGAGGCGGAAGGTTTCACCACGAAATGGTCGATCGAACTCGTCTTCTCCCCCGTGCAGGGATTTGAGCAGGCCGCCGATCTTGCTGAATTATTCGCCCGCCCGCTGCGCCGGCGCGCCTTGTTGAAAGTTTAAGCCATGCAGCTCGCACTCTGGACCTATGAAGGCCCGCCGCATATCGGGGCCATGCGCATCGCGACCTCCATGCGCAACGTGCATTACGTACTGCATGCGCCGCAAGGTGATACCTATGCGGATTTGCTGTTCACCATGATCGAGCGGCGCGATGCGCGTCCGCCGGTAACCTACACGACCTTCCAGGCGCGGGACCTCGGCGGCGATACCGCAACGCTTTTCAAATCCGCCGTGGCGGATGCGTATGCGCGGTTCAAGCCGGAGGCGATGCTGGTTGGCGCTTCCTGCACCGCCGAGCTGATTCAGGACGATCCGGGCGGGCTGGCGCTGGCATTGGGCCTGCCCGTGCCGGTAGTGCCATTGGAATTGCCTGCCTATCAGCGCAAAGAGAATTACGGCGCGTCCGAGACCTTCTACCGCCTCGTGCGCGCCTGCGTCGGCCCGCGCAAGGTTGCCGAAGATGCCTCAGTTAGCTGCAATATTCTTGGACCGACGGCGCTTGGCTTCCGGCATCGCGACGATGTGGTGGAAGTAACCCGGTTGCTCGGCGAGCTTGGGGTTTGCATCAACGTGGTGGCACCGCTGGACGCGACTGTGGCAGATCTGGGGCGCATTCCCGATGCCGCGTTCAATATCGTGCTTTATCCAGAAGTGGCGCTGAACACGGCGACCTGGCTGGAGCGGCAATATGGCCAGAAATTCGT
>Ga0116226_10000023_pt1 | contig 104148 bp, 88 predicted proteins | sample S1TSphfallax_FD_89692 | JGI IMG/M metagenome (GOLD analysis project Ga0116226, IMG submission 89692) | Host-associated microbial communities from peat moss isolated from Minnesota, USA - S1T2_Fa - Sphagnum fallax MG | ecosystem: Host-associated > Plants > Peat moss > Unclassified | place: USA... | reverse complement strand
TTGCGCATCATCACGCCCAACTATGGAACGCATCCGAGATCGGGCGTTCCTTCGGCGTTGCGGATACCACCGTGCGCAACTATCTCGACAAACTGACCGATGCTTTGGTCGTGAGGCAGCTGAAGCCCTGGCACGAGAACCTTGGCAAGCGTCAGGTGAAGTCACCAAAGGTCTTCATTCGGGATTCCGGGTTACTGCGTCTATCGCGCTCAATCGGAATTGTCTGACGGTAGATCTGACGGTACGCTCGTTCTACGCTTGGAAAAAGACTAACAATGTCAGGCGCTTATAAGTCCCGGAGACAATTGAGTGGGAGCGAGCTAGATTACTCATGCCGTGAATGACTATCATCCATGGCATGAAGGCGCTCCCTAGACTGGTCGGAACTGCCCTTTCCGAGCGTATCCGAGTTATGCCGGCGGTCGTCGTCACAGGCGCGCGGCAGACCGGAAAGAGCACTCTGGTCGAACACCTCATCCCCGGCCATCGGCGTTACGCGACGCTCGATGACCTCGATGTGCTGGATGCTGCCCGGCGCGACCCGGAAGTGCTCGTGGGCGGCCCGGGTCCTGTGACGCTTGACGAGGTGCAGCGCGAGCCAGACTTACTGCGCGCTGTGAAGCGCGCCATTGATAGGGACCGGACACCCGGGCGTTTTCTACTCACGGGCTCCGCCAATCTCCTATTGATGCGGCAAGTCTCTGAATCATTGGCTGGCCGTGCCAGCTATCTCACCCTTTGGCCAATGACACGGCGAGAGCAGCGTGGCCTCGGGCAATCTGGCCGCTGGGACGAGTTGTTCGCTACGCCCGATGCCGAATGGCGGGAGCTGTTGGGTGATCCGGACGAAATGGCCGAAGATTGGCGAATGCTTGCTCGCCGCGGCGGGTTTCCTACGCCGGCACTTGAACTTGCGACGGCGCCGCAACGACGCATCTGGTTCGACGGCTATGTTCGCACCTACCTCGAGCGCGATCTGCAGGATCTCGCGGCGATCAGCGGTTTACCAGATTTCAGGAGGCTCATGCGAGCCACTTGTCTGCGCATGGGCCAGCTCGTCAACCAGACCGAACTCGGTCGCGACGTGGCGCTACCCCAGCCCACCGTACACCGCTGGCTCAATCTCCTGGAAACTTCATACCTTCTCGTCCGCTTGCCTGCCTATTCGGTGAATAGAACGAAGCGCCTCATCAAGGCGCCGAAAATCTATTGGGGAGATACGGGCATTGCGATGCATCTAGCCGAAGCCGAGGAGCCAACTGGAGCGCACTTGGAAAACCTCGTGCTGCACGATCTGCTGGCGTGGCGCGACGCGCGCATTGAACGTGCCGAGTTGAGCTATTGGCGCACGTCCATCGGCGAGGAAGTGGATTTTGTGATCGAGACCGGTGGCAAGCTGCTGCCCATCGAAGTGAAGTCCACAGCGCGTCCGAGGCTTTCCGATACCGCTCACTTGCGCACGTTCCGCGCCGAGTACGGCAAGAAAGCGCGTGCCGGACTGCTCCTGCACACTGGCAATGCGATCGAATGGCTGGCGCCGGACGTTCTAGCCGCGCCTTGGTGGACCGTCCTGTAAGTGGCGAGGCTGCAGCCGATAGGCACTGCGGACGGATGCATTCGTTCGACACCCTATTGCCTTCTATCGCCCTCAAGCGGAAGTTTTTGGCGGTAGATCTGACGGTAAGTTTGGAGTACCGGGACGAGAAGTCTCGCAAATACAGATGCTTAGAGGTGCCGAAGACAATTGAGTGGGAGTGAGGGGAATGCGATCCTTGAAAAGTCGGTTTCACAAACCGAGACTTCAAGGTAGTATCCGAGGGTGATCGAGCGTCCCTTCCATCTTCAGACCGTCGCGCGGCTGCTCGGTCGATTTCCGGTCGTCGGCCTGTTGGGTGCCCGACAGGTCGGCAAGACGACGCTCGCTGCCGCCATTGCGCGCATCTCCAAGGTCGATGTCACGCGTTTCGATCTTGAGGATCCGGCGGCAGTCGCCCGCCTGGCCGACCCCATGCTGGCGTTGGGTGGCCTCCGGGGGTTGGTGATACTCGATGAGGTGCAGAACCGCCCGGAACTGTTTCCGAGCCTAAGGGTGCTTGCGGACCGGCGTCCAGTGCGGGCGCGGTTCCTTGTGCTGGGAAGCGCCTCGCCGCAGTTACTGCGCCAGAGTTCCGAATCGCTGGCCGGCCGCATCGCCTACCACCTCCTGCCGGGGCTGGGCCTTGTGGAGGTACCGAACAAGCAGTGGAACAGGCTGTGGCTACGGGGCGGTTTCCCGCGCGCCTTCCTGGTGCGCTCGGAAGCCGCATGTTTCGAGTGGTTGGAGCAGTTTCTGCGTACGTTTTTGGATCGAGAGCTGCCGCAATTCGGTATCTCCGCCGGTGCCCAGGCCATGCGCCGCTTCTGGTCCATGCTAGCGCACGGCCATGGGCAGGTGTGGAATGCCTCGGAGATCGGGCGCTCCATGGGTCTCTCGGATACTACGGTGCGGAGCTACCTGGACAAAATGACGGATGCGTACGTGATGCGCCAGCTGCAACCGTGGCACGAGAACCTCGGTAAGCGTCAGGTCAAGGCGCCGAAGATCTATGTTCGCGATACTGGCCTGCTACATGCCTTGCTCGACATCCGCAGCGAGCGTCAGCTGGAAATGAATCCCAAAGTGGGTGCCTCTTGGGAGGGCTTCGTGATCGACCAGGTCATCCAAGCGTTGGATGCCGCGCCGCACGAGTGTTATTTCTGGCGCACCCATGCCGGTGCGGAACTGGACCTCCTGGTGGTACGTGGCGCGCGGCGGATTGGCGTCGAAGTGAAACGGACGACGGCACCGGCGCTCACGCCGTCGATGAGGTCGGCGATGGTGGACCTGAAACTCAGCCAGCTGTATGTGGTGCACGCTGGGGAGATTACCTTCCCGCTGGCGAAACAGGTACAGGCGGTCGCGTTCTCGGACCTTTTGAAGGAGGTCGGGAAACTGAAATAGGACTTGATTTGCGTGCGAAAACAGTCCGATCTTTCGGAATCTATCGCGGTCTATCGCCCCCGAGCGAAAGTTTCTGGCGGTAGAGTTGACGGTAAGTTCGGCGTACGCCGAGACGAAGTCCAAAACTGTCAGTTGTTTAGACGTGCTGGAGACAATTGAGTGGGAGTGAGCCGACCAAGGCGCTTTCTTATGATCGCACGCTTCGCCGAGACGGGAAACCCTGAGTTTCTGGGCAAAACTGGCAAAAACACGGCAGCAACTTTCGAACGTCTAGCATCGGATCGCAAAATTTCATCGACTTCAAAACCAATGCGGTGATCCGGCGGAACATTTGAACGCAGGCCGGCGCCGCGACCCATGGAACTATCTCGGCGCAGTCTTCCAAACGCGGGTCAAGATTGGGCGCCCGTTGACAGCACTAACATTCAATCGGAGATGACCCCAGACCCGTGTTTCCTTTCCTTGCAGCAGGTGGGGCATTGCGAGCGCATCGGCCACGTTGGCCGCGGATGCTTTCACCGGGTGGATCAGCTTGGTTCGACTGTCGACCCCGATGTGGGCTTTCATCCCGAAATACCACTGTTTCCCTTTCGCCGTTTGATGCAGCTCGGGGCCTCGCTTGCCGTCCTTGTTCTTCGTCGAGCTCGGCGCTCCGATGATCGTCGCATCGACAATCGTGCCGTTGGAGATCTTCGGCCGGGTCCGACAGGTTGAACCACAGCTGCAGGAAATAGATCCGCAGCATCCGCTCTAGAGGAATCGGCGGACGGCCACCGGCCTCACTGATCTTCGGGTAAAACGGCTCGATAACACCCAGCAACTCGGCCCAAGGAAGAATCCAGACCAGGCCGGTAAATCAGAGTTTCCCTAAGTCGATTCCGATGCCGGGCCGCCCGCAAACGAGGCGCAGATCACAGATCGTTCTTTTGCGGTCAACGATGCTGGCCCCATCCCGTTAGTTCGATGACCACAGTCGGAGTCCGCGAAATGGAGGCTTCCATGCGCTTTCGAATTCATCGGCGTGCGCAGCGTGCCGCCTCGATCGGCATCGCAGCGCTGTTACTGGTTCTCGCGGGCTGCGGTGGGGGGGGTGGCAACGGTAATAATAACTCCGGCACGCCGGACGCGCCGCCGACCATTTCAGGTACTCCTGCAACGAGCGTAGTTGCGGGCGACGCCTACAGCTTCACCCCGGCGGTCGATAACCCGAGCGGCGGAACGCTGACCTACAGCATTCAAAACTTGCCATCGTGGACGACGTTCAATTCCGCCACCGGCAGACTCAATGGCACGCCGACCAGTGCCGATGTCGGGATTTTCGCCAATATCGTCCTATCCGTCACCAACGGAACTTCCCCCGACGCGTCGCTTCCAGCATTCACGATCACGGTCGTTCCGGCGGCGACGGCCACGGCGTACACCGTGAGTTACAACGGCAACGGCGGTACCGGGGGTAGCGTGCCTACCGACGCCAACCGGTACACGACCGGCGCCGCGGTCACGGTGCTCGGCAACACGGGAAGTCTCGTGCGCACCGGCTTTACGTTCTCCGGGTGGAACACTGCTGCCAATGGCAGCGGCGCTAGTTACGCCGCCGGGGCGACTCTTGCCATGGGTTCGTCCAACGTCACTTTGTATGCGCAATGGTCGGCTAATACGCCACCACCTTCCTACACTATTCTGACGATTTTACCGTCCACCGCCGACCCGGGCGCCGACGACAGCTTCGGCAGCCACATTGTGATCCCGCCGGTGAGCGGTACGACGGCGGTGAACAAGCTGTTCGTGTTTCTGCCCGGCACTCAGGGGGTGCCGAATTTATACCAGTTGATACTCAAGTCGGGCGCGAGTCGTGGCTTTCACACCATCGGACTCGCCTATCCCGACCCCAATCCAGTCGGCGTGATCTGCCTTACGAGCACGGATCCGAACTGTTTCTGGGACGTCCGCCAGGCCGTCATCACCGGATCCTTCAGCCAGGACATTTCGATCGCCCCGGCTGATGCGATCGACACCCGCCTGCAGAAGCTGCTCGTCTATCTGAACAGTACCTACCCGGGGGCTGGCTGGGGCCAGTATCTGCTGGCCAACGGTTCCGTGAACTGGGCTCAGGTCGTGGTTGGCGGTCACTCGCAAGGTGGCGGTCACGCCGGCGTCATGGCCAAGAGTTACGCGCTGAGCCGAGCCTGTTACTTTGCCTCTCCGCCTGACTGGAACAACGGCACTATCCTGCCGCACAACCAGCCGGCCGCGTGGGAAGGTCTACCGAGCGTGACGCCGCCTTCCTCGCAGTTCGGTTTTGCAGGTTTGAACGACACGAGCGTGCCGTGGACCCAACTGCAGGTCATCTGGCAGACGCTCGGCCTGTCGGTCTACGGCGCCGCAGTCGAGATCGATACGAACTCCCTGTCCCCGGGCACCGCGTCGCATATGTTTACCACGGGCCTCGCGCCCAACACTTCAGGCAATGATCCGGGCAACCCGAGCCATGGCATCACCGTTCGCGACGCTTTCACGCCGCTGAACCCTGATGGATCGCCGGTGTTCGATGCGGCCTGGGGCTACCTGTGCTTTTCACCGTAGTGTTGCGGGCGCGAATCGGCTGGGAACGGTCAGAAGACTACGGAAATGATCTATCGGGGCATCAGCCCGGCCGTGCTCTAACGCTCCCGTACCGCGCGAATTCCCGCTTCGCCGTCGGCGAGCGAGCCGGGGCTCGTGTGCACCGAATAAGACCCCAGCACGAGCGGATGCGGGTGCGGCGCCGCCGAACCCAACACGAATTCCGTGGCGACCTCGGCCTCGATGCGTAACTGGCGCGTCGCCGGGGCGAATACGGCGAGCTCAGCACCCAGCGTGGTTCTCGGACCATGGCGCGTGCCCGACGATCGATGGATGATCTTGCGTGGTGACGTCGCATCGCTTACAGCAGACGGTCTCGCAGCGTCCGGAGTTGATCACGCATGAGCCATGCCAAGCTCACACTCAGCACGAACAGTGCGACCGCGCCGCCCGGGTTGGTGCGTAGCACCAGCAGATGCGCGAGGACCGCGAAGAACATCGTCGTGCCGAGCACGGCCGCGGCGACCCCCGTCACGCTCGGTATGAGTAGCGCGACCGCGCCGGCAATTTCGACGCCGGCCGTGAAGAATCGGAACCACTGGCCGAGCCCGATCTGGGCGAATACCTGCACCAACATGGGTTCGCCCGCGATTTTCGCGGCGCCCGCGGCGAAGAAGATCACGGCCAGCAGGATGCGCAATCCCCAGCTGAGATTCCGATAAAAGACAGGCATGAGAGTCATCAGTTCCTCCAATGACGAATCACGCGAGAATAGAGGCGCCCCAACTTCTGCAACAGACCGTAGAATCGGATTTCACTCATCCATTGGTGGACGAATCAATGTGGGACTTGAATGACCTTGCCTTGTTCGTGGAGGTGGTCCAGGCCGGTAGTTTCGCGGCGGCGGGGCGCCGGCTTGGGCTTCCGGCGAATACGATCAGTCGGCGGCTCCAGGAATTCGAACGGCGGGTCGGGCTGCGACTGCTGCAGCGTTCCACTCGGAGAATGGCGCCGACGAGCGCAGGGCAGGCGCTCTTCGCGAAATGCGCACAGCAAGTTGAATCCCTGGCGCAATCGGCGCGCGAATTGACCGAGGGCGGACACGAACCTCGGGGCAAGGTACGGGTTGGAGCGCCGGCGGACTTCTTTAACTGGTACAGCATGGACTTGGTGGCCGAATTCCTGAACCTGCACCCACGGGTTACCCTAGAGTTCGTCTTGAGCGATGCCCGCGCTGATCTCCTCGCCGAAGGGATCGACGTCGCCTTTCGCACCGGCAAGGTTCTCGAGGGCAATCTCGTCGCACGGCGCATCGGCTCAGGCAGTTCGTCGCTTGTTGCGAGTCCAGCCTATGTCGAGAAGCGCGGATTGCCGGTGTCGCTGTCCGAGCTCATGACGCACGAGTGCATCGGAACCCGCAGCGGACCTGCCGGTCGCATGTTGTGGCATCTGGACGGGCCACACGGCGAATCACAAACCGAAGTCACGGGTCGTTTCAACGCCAATAGCGCGCAGGTGCAACTCGATGCTGCGCTAGCCGGTCTTGGCATCGCCTTCTTGCCGGCCCTGATCACGACCCCGCACCTCGAAACGGGCCGGTTGCTACCGGTGTTGCCGGGACATGGGAGGCATGGGGTGGGAGTGTATTTTGTCTACCTAAGCCGCCGCGACTTGCCGCGCGCAGTCAAAGCGTTCATGGATTTCACCGCGGCGCAGATTCGGGGGCGCGGTTCGAGCCTTCCCCGTCCCCGGTCACGGCCGAGAGGTGGTCCGAACTCGAGGCGGGCGCGCTAGCCGGCGGTAAGCACGGTTGCCAAACTATTCATGTGTGCAATCGCTTATTCTTGACGTCGGTTTTCGGATGAAAAACGTCTCCTTGTCTCCATGGGAGTGTCATTTCAGGCGTACGAGGATCGTCGCGGTCTTCCTGCCTTCGCTTTTGACCGCGTGCGGTGGTGGCGGAAGCGCAGGCGGAGGTCGGTCAACACCGACCCCCACGATCAGGGGCTCTCTATTCGCGCCAGCAAGCGGCCCCGGCGATACACAACTGTATTTTCCTCTGGAAGCGGGGGATCAATGGTCCTACAACGCCACGACCAACGATTCCACCGCGACCGCCCCGTCCGGATTCAGTGTCGTTTCCGTGAACGGATCCCTGACCGTAATTACACGATTGCCAACGCGCCGCGGGTCGCGCAGGAGTGAGCTGTGCGCCGCCTGCGGCCGCGCTAGCCGTTCCACGGGGTCTCCGTTTCGATCTCGCGCCACATGCCGAGCGCGAGTCCCTCCAAGCTCACGCGACCGATCGCCGCGCGGATGAGTCGCAGCGTCGGAAATCCGACCTTTGCCGTCATGCGCCGCACCTGCCGGTTCTTTCCTTCGCGCAGTGTGAGTTCAATCCACGCCGTCGGGATTTTTGCGCGAAAGCGGATCGGCGGGTCTCTCGGCCACAGTTCCCGCGGTTCTTCGATGAGCGTCGCGTTCGCGGGCAGGGTCGTGAAATCCCCCAGGCTCACGCCGGCTCGCAGCTGCTCCAGAGCCCAGGGAGACGGGCTGCCTTCCACCTGCGCCCAATAAACCTTGGCGAGCTTGTGTCTGGGCTCCGCGATACGGGCCTGCAAGATGCCGTCGTCGGTGAGCAATAGCAGGCCCTCGCTATCGGTATCGAGACGGCCGGCGGGATAGACGCCTCTCGCCTCGATGTAATCCGCGAGCGTCTTGCGCCCGGGCTCAGGGCTGAATTTGCAGGCGACGCCGAACGGCTTGTTGAAGGCGATCAGCACTGTACGGCCTCACGCCAGCGCCCGCTCGATGAGATTCGGGGGAACGGTCGTGCGCGGCACGCCGTCGGCCGCCCGGCGGCGACCCCTTCTGCCTGCAATCCGGGCCAGCGCAGGCTCCTCGAACCACTCGTGCACGTCGAGATCGAGTCCGATGCCGTGCATGTAGTTGTACAAAGCCTTTCGCAGCGGCGGCCCGAACGCATCGTGGTCGATGCCTGTACCGTCCGTAAAATTGATGTCGTTGTTGGCGAACGTGCTGCTGGGCGGCGCAGACAAGGTGACGCCGTACTGTTCCGGATGTTTGCCGACCGGTGAATGCACGGTGCACGTAAAGCGATGGAAGAAGCCTGATTGAATGCAGCCTGCCGCGAATAACTGGCGCACATATTCCAAGGAATCGACGGTGTCCTGCACGGTTTGCGTGGGAAAACCGTACATGAGATAGGCATGTACGAGGATGCCTGCGTCGGAGAAGGCGCGCGTTACCCGGGCAACCTGCTCGACGGATACGCCTTTCTTCATGAGTTTGAGCAGGCGATTCGACGCCACCTCCAATCCGCCGGTGACGGCGATGCAACCACTGTCGGCCAGTTGTTGGCACAGAGCGGCATCGAAAGACTTCTCGAAACGGATGTTGCCCCACCAGGAGATGTTTACTTTTCGCCGCACGAGGGCTCTTGCCAGCGACTTGAGCGCCTTGGGTGGCGCGGCTTCGTCGACGAAGTGAAACCCCGTCTGACCGGTTTCGTGAATCAGGGCCTCGATCCGATCGATCAGCACGTCGGCAGTGGCGAGATCGTAGCGCGAGATGTAATCCAGGCTGACGTCGCAGAAACTGCACTTCTTCCAGTAACAGCCGTGGGCCACCGTGAGCTTGTTCCAGCGGCCGTCCGACCACAGACGGTGCACCGGGTTCAGCATGTCCATCAGGGACAGGTAGTCGTCCAGAGGCAAGCCTTTGTAGGTGGGCGTGCCGCTTTTCGAGAACGCGATGTCGGGTTCCTGGCAGTCTATATAGCCATGCTTCCGTGTATAGGTGCGCACGAGTCGATCGATCGGTCGTTTTTCCTGCAGGTGCTCGATGAGTGCGAGCAGAGGAGTTTCGCCTGCGTCGAGCGTGAGAAAATCGAAATACTCGAATACGCGCGGCTCGTTCAAGGAGCGCAGTTCGGTGTTGCAATAACCGCCGCCCAGCACCGTGACGACGCGCGGGTGAATTCGCTTTATGGATTGCGCGATACGAAACGCACCGTAGACGTTGCCGGGAAAGGGCGCGGTAAGGAGCACGAGATCCGGTCGGTGCAGGGACAGCGCCTCGAGCGTCAGTTCATGCAGGAATTCATCGACAAGGTTGTGGGGTGCATCGAGCGCCGCTTGCAGAAAATCGAAGGACGGTTGGCTCGCGGCCAGGGCTTCTGCGTAGCGCACGAACTGAAAGCGCGGGTCGATGCCATCGCGAATGACGTCCGCAAGGTCATTGAGATACAGCGTGGCTATGTGCTTCGCGCGATCCTGAACTCCCAGGGCGCCAAAGGCCCAATCGAGCGCGTGGCCTTCGGGTGACTCTCCGTCGGCGTAGTTCTCGAGCGGCGAGAAGCGCGGACCTTCCGGAAGGTAACGCCTCGAAGCGATGCGATGAGCGAAGCTGGGGTCTCGGCCCTGCAGAAATCGAATCGCCGGGGCGATCGTCGTGCGGTAAGACTCGAAGTGCTCGGCGAAGAAAAGCGTGCTTGCCGTGTGTCGTTTGGAGGATAGCGAGCTCACGTGGCCGTGCAAGGCCTCCATGCCCTTTACCGAGAGCAACGCGAGCGCCAGGGCGATGGACAGATCGACCTGCGCCGCCTCGAAACCGCGCGAGTGCAGGAATCCGGTGAGATATGCCGTGGACGGATACGGCGTGTTGAGCTGCGTCATGGGCGGAATGATCGATAAAATACGGAGTTCGCTCATTTACGTAAGTATATCGTGCTGGGCCGGCGGGGGGATTGGGATTAAGATCCCGCGATGGAGTTTACGATCGACGTCTCTCTCGTTCGCAGCATATTGGCGCGGGAGCGTGCGCGTACACACGAGGCGATCCGTGACGTAGGAGTTCTCGGGGCGCTGGAGAGTTCGCAGCAGCGCCATGATGCCCTGATCGCGTCTGCGCCCGATTTCGGCTCTCTGGCCTGTACAGCCGGCTGCACGTGGTGCTGCCACTTCACCGTGGACGTTCGCGCCGCGGAGGTCTTTGGAATCTTGAATTTCGTCGAGCACACGTTCGCGCCCCAAGAAAAGGCGCGTGTCCATCAGGAAGTCCGCGCGAACAGTGTGGCGCTCCAGGGTCTGACCGAGGAAGAGCGAGCCACGCGCAATCTCAAATGTCCGTTTCTCAACGAAGGACGCTGTACGGTCTATCCGGTCCGCCCGCAGACCTGTCGCAACTATCACGCGACCGACGAGGCCGGCTGCCGGCAATCTTACGAAGAGCCCGAAAATCTGGATATCGATCCAGACTTCGCCCCGGGCGTATACCAAGCCGGCGGTGCGCACGTCGAGGCCGTCAGCACCGCCATCAGGGACGCGGGCTATGACGTGGACGCCTACGAACTCAATGCTGCGCTCGCTGCCGCTCTTGCAGAGCCCGAAGCCCGCGTGCGTTTTGAATCCGGACAGAAGCCGTTCAGCAGCCTCGGCGGCGAGGAAGTGCCCGATGAGTTCGACGACTTGGATCCCCCGTCTTGAATGCGGGTGAGGAGCCGACGGGCAGCATCGAGACGGCGATCGCCCACGCCCGGCGACTGCTGCAGACGGATCCTACGCTCGCGGCGGAACAGGCAGCCGAGATTCTCCGGGTGGCGCCGCAATACCCGCCGGCACAGTTGTTGCGCGGCCTTGCCTTGCGGGCGGCCGGTGATTGGCGTGCGGCGCTCGATGTCTTGCAGCCCCTGGCTGCCGCCCAGCCCCGGTGGGCTGCGGCGCATTACGAGCTGGGTCTCTGCTTCGCCGATGCGGCCCAGCCCGGCGCGGCTTTGGCGGCATGGCGTCGCGCCGTCGAACTGAAGCCCGACATGCCGGACGCCTGGCGGGCAATTGGCGATCATCTGACCTTGATTGGCGACTCCGAGGGTGCGGATGCCGCCTATGCACGCCACATCAAGGCCTCGACGAAAGATCCGCGGCTCTTGGTCGCCGCGTCCGCGCTCGTCGACGGCCGGGTCGGCCAGGCGGAGTTGCTTCTCCGTCAGCACCTGCGGGTCTACCCGACCGACGTGCCGGCGCTGCGCATGCTCGCCGAAGTGGCGGCGAGACTCGGCCGCAATGCCGATGCGGAGGCCATGCTCGAGCGCTGTCTCGAGCTGTCTCCAAGCTTCGCGGCAGCAAGACAACAGCACGCAATCATCCTGCATCGTCAAAACAAGATCTCGGCGGCGCTCGCCCAGATCGATCGCCTCGAGCGGGAAGATCCGCGAAATACCGCGTATCGCAACCTGCGCGCGGTCATCTTGGTCAAAATGGGCGAGTATCGCCAATCGATCGAGCTCTACGAGCAAGTGCTCGCGGCGCATCCCGAGCATGCCAGGATTTGGATGAGTTACGGCCACACCCTCGCGACCGCCGGCCGCGAGGGTGACAGTGTCGCCGCCTACCGTCGCAGTATCGCGCTGGCGCCGCAGCTCGGAGAGGCTTATTGGAGCCTCGCCAACCTCAAGACCTTCCGGTTCGCGGACGCCGAAGTGGCCGCAATGCAGGCACAACTCGCGCGCGAAGACCTCGATTCCTTGGATCGCGCGCATTTGAACTTTGCACTGGGTAAGGCGCTGGAGGACCGAGGCTCGTACGAGCAGTCGTTCGAGCACTACGCCATGGCGAACCGTCTGCGCCGCCAGAACATCGATTACGTGGCCGAGGAGACCACCCAGTTCGTGTCGCGTTCGAAGGCCTTGCTTTCGGCGGAGTTTTTCGCGCGCCGCGCAGATCACGGATTCGCTGTGCCGGATCCGATCTTCATCGTGGGTCTGCCGCGGGCCGGTTCCACCTTGATAGAACAGATCCTCGCGAGCCATTCCAGCGTCGAGGGCACGATGGAGTTACCTGACATTCTCATGCTGGCGGCGGAACTCGCAGGCACGCGAAAACCCTCGGAGGAACCCCGCTATCCGACGAATTTGGGCGATTTGGATGCCGCGGCCTGCCGCGCACTGGGGGTCCGCTACATCGAACAGACGCGGATCCAGCGCAAGACCGCCAAGCCTTACTTCATCGACAAGATGCCCAATAATTTTCTGCATCTCGGGCTTATCCTCCTCGCGTTGCCGAATGCCAGGATCATCGATGCGCGACGTCACCCCATGGCCTGCTGCTTTTCCGGTTTCAAACAGGAATTCGCCCAGGGTCACCACTACACGTACAGCCTCGAGGACATCGGTCACTATTACCGCGACTATGTCGACTTCATGGCGCATATCGATCGGGTCCTTCCCGGGCGGGTCCACCGGGTCATCTACGAGGCAATGATCGAAGACACGGAAGCTGAAATACGGCGCTTGCTGGACTATTGCGGGCTGCCCTTCGAAGACGCCTGCCTGCGTTTTCACGAAAACACCCGGGCGGTGCGCACCCCCAGCGCGCAGCAGGTCCGCAAACCGATTTTTCGCGATTCGGTCGATCAGTGGCGCAACTACGACAAATGGCTGGGCCCTCTCGAAACCGCTCTGGGCGATGTTCTCGCGAGCTATCCGCAGGCGCCAAGACTTTCCAACTAACCGACGATATGAGATATATACAGCGGGGAGTAGGCGCGCACAACAATGGGGTTCCACGCATGACTCGTAGCCGTAAGAGAAAGCTCGCTCGCATCCGTAGCAAATGGGCAACAGTTCCCCTGGCGTCCGCCCTGGTGGCGGGCGGCGCGGCGCACGGCGCCGACTCGAGCGATGCGGCGGACAGTGGCACGCTGGGCGAGATCGTCGTTACCGCGCAAAAGCGTTCCGAGGATTTGCAGAAAGTCCCGATCAGCATGGAGGTTCTCGGTGCTGCCACCCTCGAGCAGCATCAAGTTGCGAGCTTCGACGACTACGCGAAGCTGCTCACCAGCGTCAGTTACCAGTCCTTGGGTCCAGGACAGGCGCAAATCTATTTTCGCGGCATCGCCAGCGGCGCGGACGGTCTGCACGCCGGATCTTTGCCCGCGACTGGCATTTATCTCGACGAAATTCCCGTCACGACGATTGCCAACGGCCTCGACATACACATGTATGACATCTCCCGCGTCGAGGCGCTTGCGGGTCCGCAAGGCACTTTGTACGGTGCGAGTTCGCTGTCAGGTACGCTGCGCATCATCACGAACAAGCCCGATCCCAAGGCGTTTTCGGCGAGCTACGATCTTCAGGCGGATAAGTACGGGCATGGCGGGAACGGCGGCGGCGAATTCGAAGGCTACGTGAACGTGCCCCTCGCAGAAAATCTCGCGGTGCGCCTCGTTGGCTACTACGACCATGAAGGCGGTTACATCAACAATGTCTCGACGCCGATCACTTTGGGCCGGGGCAACCCCTCCGCGGGAATTCCGAACGATCCGGCGACGTACATCACGCCGTCCGACAAGAACGCCAACGACGTAACCACGTATGGTATGCGCGCGGCACTGAAATACGACATCAACGACCAGTGGTCGATCACCCCGCAAGTGCTTGCGCAGAGCCAGCGGGCCAACGGCGACTTTCTATACAACCCTGCGCTGGGCCAGCAAAACGTCGGCGATTATTTTCTCGGTGTCAACAACGATAATTGGTATCAATCTGCATTGACGATCGAGGGGAAGGTCGCCAATTTCGACGTCATCTACTCCGGTGGCTGGTTCCAGCGCACGGTGCAGAACCTCGTCGATTATTCGGGGTATACGATCGGATACGATCATCTGCAGCAAACCGCCCAAACGGCATACACTTATGATCGGTTCGTCACGCCGGCCGGGCAGCTCACGAACCCGCTGCAGTTCGTCTCGAATCATGACGACTACACGAAGATGAGTCACGAAATACGCGTGACCTCGCCGGCCGACGCACGTTTGCGCGGTACGGCGGGGTTATTCTATCAGCGTCAAACCGACGCGATTCGTGCCCAGTTCGGGGCCAATGACCTGCCCAGCTACTACTCAGTCGACGGCTCACCGGATACGGTCTACCTGACGCAGCAGACCCGCGTCGACCGCGACTACGCGGCCTTCACGGAAATGACCTTCGACATCACTGACCAGCTCAAGATCAATGCCGGCATCCGCAAGTTCTGGGCGGAGAACACGCTCTATGGTTTCTTCGGCTTCAACCAAGTGCTGAGTTCGCACGGCGAACAGCTGTGCAATCCGCTTCCGAGCGATGATCCCGCGGAAATTGTTCCGAACTACCGGCCCTGCGTTAATACCGACAAAGAGGTCACGGAGAACGGTGAGACCCACAAGATCAATCTGACGTATCAGATCGATCCCGATGTCATGGTCTATGGGACTTATTCGACCGGTTTCCGGCCGGGCGGTCCGAACCGGCTTCCGACCGTGGCTCCCTATGGGGCGGATACCCTGACCAATTTCGAAGCGGGCTGGAAGACATCTTTGTTCGACAGACACGTCACGTTCAACGGTGCCGTGTTCTACGAGCGATGGAAAGGTACTCAATTGTCGGTTAGCGGCCAGAACGGCATAACGTCGATCGTCAACGTCGGCGAGGCCGTGGTCAAAGGTGTGGAGAGCGAGCTTCATTGGCTGCCGATCCAGGGTTTGGAGGTCGTGGCCTCCGGCACCTATGTGAATGCTCGAACGACCACGGACTTCTGCGACCTGAGTCCGGTGACTCAGCAAGTCACCAACAGTTGCGCCAACCCCACGGCACCAGCCGGCACAGCTTTACCCGTAACTCCGCGAATGAAAGGAACGATTACCGCCCGTTACACCTTCGATGTAAATGGCTACGAGACCTTCGTCCAGGGCGATGCCATACACCAGAGCTCTGCGCCGTCCTACCTCGAGACCAGCTATGAGGATGCGGCCGGCGAATTACCGCAATTTACGACCTTCGATTTTGCGACCGGCTTTGGCAAAGCCAACTGGAAGCTGCAGGCATATATCAACAACGCCTTCAACGAGCTGGGCCAATTGAATCGCACGGCGGCCTGCGCCAACGTGTATTGCTACGAGAACTACCACGTTTACACAATCAAACCGCAGATTTTCGGAATCAGGTTCAGCCAGAAATTCTGATAAGCCCGATGAGGACGCGGGGTGGGGCGAGCCCCGCGTCTGACCGGCCGCTGCTCAGCGCTCCGGTTTGGTCGCGCGCAGATGCCCGGGGTGCAGCTCGCCTCGCTCGAGAACGAGCACGAGTTGACGCCAGTTCGCGACGAAACCAGTCGCGCGGCTCACTCAGCTTATCTGCTTTTACAGACATGGAACTCCGCGCTACCATCACCGCCCGTGATACCCGCGATCCCAGGCCTTTGAATATCGACTCCGGTGCGGCGCGGCCGGTCGTCGCCTCTCATCGCGCTTTCGCTGCTTTCTCGAATACTGATTTTCGGACGTACTTTTTCTGTGCGTCCGCCGCGATGATGGCCGACAACATCGAACATGTCATCAGTTATTGGGTGTTGTTCCAGAAGTTCCATTCGCCGGCTCTGGCGGGATTCGCGGTCGTTTCGCACTGGATCCCCTACCTCTTGTTCGCGGGTTACACCGGCGCACTGGCCGACCGCTTCGACATTCGGCGCCTCATCCAGATCGGCATGCTGCTGTTCATGTGCGTGTCGGTTTGTTGGGGCTTCATGTTCTACACCGATTCTGTCGAGCTCTGGAAGGCCATGACCCTGCTGGTCGTACACGGCGTTGCCGGAGTGCTCTGGATCCCCGCGTCGCAGGTTCTGCTCAACCAACTCGTCGCGCCCCAGCAGCTGCCGAGCGCCGTACGCATGACCGCGACGGGGCGCTATCTGGGCTTCGTGGTCGGCCCGTCGATCGGCAGCGGCTTGCTGTTGCTGTTTGGGCCCACCATCGGCATTCTCATCAATGCAGCAATTTATGCGCCCCTGTTCGTTTGGCTGATCAATGCTCCCTGCAAGCCCGCCGCCTGCTTCACGAACTCACCCCGCGCAATCGGTGGCACCCGGGACCTAATCGCGGCGATCCGGGTGGTCGCGTCGAATCCCATTCTCGGTTCGATGACCCTGCTCGCCGGTGCCGCTTCATTTTTCGTGGGCAATGCCTATCAAGCGCAGATGCCGGGGTTTGCGCACGACCTGAATTTTGGGCGGGCCGATTTTTCCTACAGTCTGCTGCTCGCCGCCGATGCGGCCGGCGGACTGATCGGTGGTTTGATTCTCGAGAGCCGCGGTCTGCTGCCGCCAAACCCGTCGAGCGCGTTCGTGTTGGCCATGTGCTGGTGCGCGAGTCTGCTCGCCTTTGCCCTGTGCGGCTCCTATGCGTTGTCCATCGCCTTGTTGTTTGCGGCGGGCTTTCTCGAGCTGTCTTTCAACTCGATGGCTCAGTCCTTGGTTCAGCTCAACGCTCCGGCGGCGATCCGCGGACGCGTAATCGGCGTGTTTTCGATGTCTAGCATGGGGCTGCGCATGTTCAGCGGCTTGAGCGTCGGACTGCTCGGCGCCGCCATTGGGATCCATGCTTCGCTCGCCTACAGCGCCGGCGCCTTGTTCCTGCTCTACCTCGCGACTCTCATAGTGCGACGCGCGCGGAACTCAATTTGAACCAGGACTCCCCGGACGAACGCTATATGCGCGCCGCGCTCGCCCTCGCGCTGCGCGCTGCGGAGGCGGGTGAGGTGCCGGTCGGCGCGATCGTGGTGCAGGGACAGGAGATCATTGGATCCGGCTGGAATCAACCGATCGCGCGCCGCGACCCGAGCGCTCATGCAGAGATCGTAGCCCTGCGCGCCGCGGCGGACGCGAGCGGCAACTACCGGCTGGAGTCCACAACCCTGTACGTTACGCTGGAACCCTGCGCCATGTGTACAGGCGCATTGCTCAATGCGCGCGTTGCGCGCGTCGTCTTCGGCGCCTGGGACGCAAAAGCGGGAGCCTGCGGCAGCCTCTTCGACCTACCGCGCGAACCGAAGCTGACCCACCGATTGGACGTATTTGGAGGCGTTCTGCGCGACGAATGCAGCGAGCAATTACAGAGATTCTTCCGCGCACGACGCGGAGCCTGACCGCAGCCGGGGCATCAGTTGAGCGTAGAACTGCCGCCCCAAACCCATTCGAGCAAATCGCGGTAGCCCCGCACGTTGTCTACGTAGCGGACCGGCTCCCAGCCGCGCGCATACCCGTTCTCCGTCTGCGTGTACCAGTGCTCCTGCTCGAGCAGCGGCAGAAATTCCCGGACGTCCTGCCATGAATCCGGATCACGTCCCGCTTTTTGCGTCAGCACGCGCGCATCCTCGAGATGACCGTACCCGATGTTATATGCGGCCAGGGCGAACCAGGTGCGATCGGGTTCCGGGACATGCGTCGGAATTCGCTCGTACACCTGCTTGAAGTAGCGCGCTCCGCCGAAGATGCTCTGGCGGGCGTCCGCGGGATCACTCACCTTGGCCTCGCTCGCCGAGTTGCCCGTCAACTGCATGAGCCCCTTCGCGCCCGAAGGCGATGCAGCACTGGGATCCCACTTGGATTCCTGGTAACCGATCGCCGCGAGCAGACGCCAATCCTGGCTGCTCTGTGCGCCCGCTTCCTCGAACCATTTCTTGTATAACGGCAATCGGCTCTGCATGTCGCGCATGAAACCGCGCGGACCGACGAACTCCAGGTTCTCCGAGCGGCCGTAGTAGCGCTGCACGATGGCCGCCAACTCGCCGTTCGAGTTGACCCGCGAAAAATACGCCTTGATGTCCTGCAAGAATCCGGGATCGCGTGCCGTCACGGCCCAGGCGAGCGATTGGCTGCCCGGGAAGTCGAATGCAATGCGCAAATCGGGATTCACATCGTGGGCCAATGCGAATTCGGTGGAGTCGGCGATGGTGTAGTCGATGGCGCCGCTTGCCACTGCATCGAGCAGAGCTTGCGTGTCGGTGCTCGTGTTCTCCACCCAGACGAGATCCGGAATCGACTGACGCGCTGCATGCAAGGTCAAGGCATGGGAACTGTCGGCGACGATTTCCAGATCCGCGCCGCGTACATCGGTCAAAGAACTCGGACGGTCCGAGCCGTGCCGGTAGATGAGATGCTCGCGCACGCGTTGATACGCCGGTCCGAATGCGATCCCGGGAACCGGCGCCGAGGGTATTTTGAGACCCGCGGCAGCGAGATGCGCGCGACCGGAGGTGATCGCCGAATAAATTTCCGTATAGCTGCCCACCGGAGTGATCTTGAGGCGAACCCCGAGTTCGCTCGCAAAGCGCCGCGCAAGCTCATATTCAGGGCCTTCCGGCATGTCGTCCGCGCCGCGATAATACGCGAGGGGACCATTGCGTGTGACGACCCGCAGTTCACCCAGGGTCTTGATCTGATCGATCATGCCCGGCGTCGGAGTGCAGGTTCCAAGCAAGGTAATCGCTGAGGCAGCAAAAGCCAACTTTGCCCACGGCAACCTATTTTTCGTCTGATTGAAATGTCGCACGGTGTGTGTGGCTTTGGATTCCCGTGCGGCCGGAGAGTTCCCTGGAGGAGACGCGCCCGATGCCAATAGGATAGAATACTCGTTTGGCGACCGATGCGGACCCTTGACAAACTGATGAATAGTTTGCCTGTGGACTGCATCACGATGTTGCGACAATTAAGTTAACCGGAGAGGTACCGAAGTGGTCATAACGGCGCCGACTCGAAATCGGATGGTCGGGTAATTCCGGCACGTGGGTTCGAATCCCACCCTCTCCGCCATAAAATAATTTGGGCCCCCTTCGGGGCCCTCATTCCCCCCCCCCCCACGGGAACTTGGATTTTTTTGGTTCTCCCGTTGCGGTTGCGGTCGATCCTTCAGGCAAAAACGTCGAGCAAAGTGCCGAGCATTTCGTTCGATGTGCTGATGACTGCGGCTCCTGCTTCATTGAGGAGGTTCGACTGGGTGGCGCTCATCAGCGGCGCGGTCGGGTTTTGGCTGTCCGGGTTCGCGAGCGCCTGCGCGTCTTGGCTCAGCTGCTGAACGCTCGTCGCGAGGGCGTCCTGACCTCCCGTGATCGCGGGGGGGATGTTGCTCGAGTAATTGCTGCCACCAATGCCGGTCATGGACCTTTTTATCGGCTGCTATGTCCGGACCTTTAGCCTGTTGTTTGACTTGACATAAACGCAGGTCGGATATCCCGCGCCCGCTCGCGGATGTGCGCGATTTCGTGAACTAACTGGCGACTCGTGGGAGGGGGAGCGGCGCGTGAAACCGTGCGCTCGTCATTGGGAACCGGAACCGAACCTCATGGGACTAACGAAACACTCAGCTCGGCTCCGGTGTCTCAATGTAGACCGTGCTAGTTTGATGCGTTTTCAATGATTTGCAAGTGCTACATCGCAATTGGCGACGAAAATTCCGCCATCACGATGGGTGTAGGTCCAAACCTCTCTGCGATTCATGGCCGCGACTCGGGGATTCACGGCCGCGATGCGCCTCAAATGATTCGATTCGTTCACACTTATTGGACGCAGGTCTCCTAAACCTTCAGGCACGAACGCCGATACGTTTGGTCATGACAGTGAACCATGCGCCCCGCCTGGGGCGCGATACGCGTGATGCGGTAAGCCGGACAGCGTAGGGCGAATGAACGTACAGGAATAGGGACTCTTATGGCAGTGACCATACTCGCGGTCGACGATTCGGCATCCATGCGGCAGATGGTGAGTTTCACGCTGAAACACGCCGGCTATACCGTCGTCGAGGCCACCGACGGGGTCGAGGCGCTCGAGTATGCGCGTTCGAACGCGGTGAACCTCGTGCTCACCGACGTCAACATGCCCCGGATGGACGGGATCACGCTGGTCCGCGAGTTGCGGCAGCTGGACCCTTACAAGTTCGTACCCATGCTCGTGCTGACGACCGAAGCGGGTCAGGACAAGAAAATGCAGGGTAAACAGGCGGGGGCAACCGGGTGGCTCGTCAAGCCGTTCAATCCCGAGAAGCTCTTAGCGACTATCGCCAAGGTGCTGTAACGCCATGACGCTCGACCTAGAAATGGAGGAGATCATCAAGGTTTTCTTCGAGGAAAGCTTCGAAGGCCTCGATGCCATGGAATCCGGGCTGCTGACGCTGGACGCCACCGCCGACCGGGAGACGATCAACACGATATTCCGGGCTGCCCATTCGATCAAAGGCGGAGCGGGTACCTTCGGTTTCATGGAGATCGCCGAATTCACCCATTCGGTGGAGACCCTGCTCGACGAGATGCGCAACGGCCAGCGTGCCGTGAGTGCCGATGCCGTGCAGGTTCTGCTGCAGTCCGTCGACGTGATCCGCGAAATGACCCAGTCCGCGCAAGCGAAGCAGCCGATCGTCACGGTCGGTGCAGACGCTCTCAGCGGCGAGCTCGCCCGTATCCTCGCTCAGAAGGGCCCGATCGCGGCCGCACCGGCAGCAGCGGGCACCGCCGCGGCGCCGCCTCCGGTTGTCGCGGCCGGCACGGCGCCGCCGAAGCCCGTGCCGCAGGCGCCGATCAACGTCGCCCTGGACAGCATCTCGGGATGGCGCATCGAATTCGTCCCTGATCCGACTCTGTTCAAGACCTGCAACGATCCTCTGCGCATATTTGCCGAGCTGGCCGGTCTCGGCCGACTGGAAGTCACCGCGCATGTCGAGCAGCTGCCATTGCTGCAGGCGCTGGATCCGAGCCATTGTTACCTCTCCTGGAGCCTCGTACTGCACGCGGCGGTCGAGCACAGCCGCATCATCGAGGTCTTCGACTGGGTCGAGACGGTTTCGAAGATCAGCTATGAGCCCGTTTACGTCGGTCCCAAACCCGGTGAATCGTCCGCGGCCGGCGCCGGCGCGGTGCCCGTGGCGCCGGCCCGGCCCGCGCCCCTGGCAGAGTCTGCTGCCGCGCCGGTCGTCACGCCCGCCAAGGCGGGCAGCGATGCCGGTTCGATCCGCGTCGCGACCGAGAAAGTCGACGCGCTCATCAACCTCGTCGGCGAATTGGTGATCACGCAGTCGATGCTCGGTCGATTCGCCGAAAAATACGATCCGGAGGATCTCGAATCCCTGCGACGCGGTCTCATTCAGCTGGCACGCAACACGCGCGAGCTGCAGGAGAGCGTGATGCAAATCCGCATGTTGCCGATCGGGTTTTCCTTCAACCGCTTCCCCCGGCTGGTCCATGACCTGTCGCGCAAGCTGGGCAAGAAGGTCGAATTGAAGCTCTGCGGCGAGAACACGGAGCTCGACAAGACCGTGCTCGAGAAAATCGGCGATCCGCTGGTGCACCTTGTCCGCAACGCCCTCGACCATGGCATGGAATTGCCGGAGAAGCGCCTTGCGGCCGGCAAGAGCGAGACGGGAACGCTGGAGCTCAACGCCTTCCACGAGGGCGGCAGCATCATCATCGAAGTCAAGGACGACGGCGCGGGACTCAACAAGGCGCGGATTCTCGGCAAGGCGCGCGAGCGCGGACTCATCGAACCCGATGCGCAGCTCACGGACGATCAGATCTACAACTTGATCTTCGTTGCCGGATTCTCGACCGCTGACCAGGTCAGCGATCTGTCCGGCCGCGGTGTGGGCATGGATGTGGTACGCCGCAATATCAACGATCTGGGCGGTACGGTCCAGATATTCAGCAGCGAGGGGGTCGGCAGCACGATCAGAATCCGCCTGCCGCTCACGCTCGCGATCCTCGAAGGGCAGGTCTTGCGTGTCGGCAAGGAGATCTACGTGGCCTCGCTGGTGTCGATCATCGAGACCGTGCAGCCGACGCGCGAGCATCTCAGCAGCGTTGCCGGTCGATCCGAGCTCTTCAAACACCGGGACAGTTATCTGCCGATCATTCGTCTGCACGACCTGTTCGACATCGAACCGGACAGTCGGGATATCTCCAAAGGACTCTTGGTCGTCGTCGAATCGGACGGCCGGCGGGTTTCCGTCCTCGTCGACGAACTCTTGGCGCAACAACAGGTGGTCATCAAGAGCCTGGAGACGAACTTCAAGCACGTGCCCGGGCTCGCCGGCGCGACGATCCATGGCGACGGCACTGTGGCCCTGATTCTCGACATTCCCGGTTTGATCAGTAATTTTCTCGAACGTCAATCCGGGCGCATCGAGCTGGCGGCTTGAGTAAGAGGGAGACTGCGATGAGTATGGACATCAAACCGGCCGGGGTTGCGCAAGCCGCCTCCGGCACCGAGCAATACCTGAGTTTCCTGCTGGGCGGCGAGGAATACGGCGTCGACATCCAAAAGGTCCAGGAAATCAAAGGCTGGGACACGGTGACGCGGGTTCCTTACTCGCCACCCTATGTGCTCGGCGTGATCAATCTGCGCGGCTCGATAGTCCCCGTGATCGATCTGCGCCTGCGGTTCGGTCTGGAAAAAGTACCCCACGACGCGACCACGGTGATCATTGTCGTGCACGTGCCCGGCGATCGCGGAGAGCGGACCGTCGGCATGGTCGTCGATGCCGTCGCCGACGTCTACGACGTCGCCGGAGCGAACATCCTGCCGCCGCCGGAGGCCCTGGGTGCGGTCGAAAAAGTCTTCGTGCGCGGTCTCGCGAACCAGGACGGAAAAATGCTGATCCTGATCGACGTCGATGGACTGGTGATATCCAGCGTCGTCGGCGAGTCCCAGGCGGCTGCTTAACTCTTCACGGGAAAATGATCATGGCAAAAAAGAAAGCTGGTGATGGCGTGCCTCCGGCGGCGACCGTCCCGCCCGAGGCGGCGACCCTCGATGCCTCCGTTCTGTACCTCGACGCGAGTCTCAATATTCAGAACATCGAACAGAGCGCGGCCACCCTGCGGGAACGGCTCGCGAGCCCGGGCGCCCTGACCATCGATCTGTCCCGCGTGGCGAACGTCGACACCGCCGGCATCCAGATCCTGCTGGCATTTCGCAACGAGGCCCCGTCGCGGGGACTGAGCCTTGAATTTCGCGGTCAATCCGCCGCCTTGACACAGGCGCTCTCCGTCTTGGGGTTGCAAGGCCAGCTGGCGGCGGCACCGAGTCATGCTACCCAGTAGGGGCGGCTCCTCGGACGTCCGCAGCGTCATTGCCGAATTCGGCCGACTGCTCGAGATTTTCAGCGCCCAGCTCGCCGAATCTCTGCGAGAGGCGGATCGCGAATGCACCGCGGTCGGAGAATCCTTTCACGACCTCGCCTCGGCCAAAACGCGTATCGAACAGATCGAGTGTCCGCCGGCCGCGCGGGCGGCGCTCGACCGAGAGTGCGCCGGTATCGCCGGATCCCTGGGAGCGGCCGTGACCGCGCTGCAGTATCACGATCGGCTGACCCAGCGCATCGGACACATCCGGGTCGGTTTGAATCATCTGCAGAAACTGCTCATCGAGACGATCCCGCGCAGCGACGAGGAGTGGCTCGAACTCTTGCAGAACGTCGACAGGACCTACCACCTCGAGTGGCATCGTCTGGCGCGTCCCATGCCCGCGCCCCAGGATGCGGCGCAGGATCCGGCTGCATGCGACGCTGATAGTGTGGAACTCTTTTGAGTAAACGGCAGGAAAACTAAAGAAATTCGGCTGCGGGGCCGATAGATCAGGCATGGCGCGTTTTCCATCAAAGTCTCCCGAGTGAGCCCATGGCCGATCTGATCTCTCAGCCCCGCAGAGAAACCCCCGAAGCCAAAGGGCGGCAGGTACTCACGTTTTCGCTGCATGGCGAGACCTATGGAGTGGACATTTTGCGGGTTCAGGAGATTCGTGGTTGGTCCGCCGTCAACCGGATCCCGCAGACGCCGTCGCACGTGCTCGGTGTGCTGAATCTGCGCGGGACGATCGTTCCAATCGTCGACCTGCGGGTGCACTTTAATCTGCCGAGCGCCGAGTTCACGCCGCTCACGGTCATCATCGTGCTGTCTATCCGCACGGCGCGGGGCTCGAGCGAATTCGGCCTGGTCGTGGACAGCGTCTCGGACGTCGTCGACGTTCGGGGCGAGGATGTCAAGGAAACGCCGAATATGGGGAATCAGCACGACTCCGATTTCATCGAATCGCTCGCCACCGTGAACGATCGCATGTTGATCCTGCTCGATGTCGACGCCTTGATCGGTCGCGATCCGAGCCTGCAGGCAGTCGACGCCATCGCGGGGGCCGCATGAAAGTAGAACGGGCCGTCGGCGCCGCCGCAGGAAGAGCCGACCGGGAATACGAGTTCAGTGACGCGGATTTCCGCGCCCTGCGCGATCTCGTGAAGCAGATGACCGGCATCAATCTCGCCGAGACCAAGCGGGAGCTGGTGTACGGTCGGGTTTCGCGCCGCCTGCGTGCGCTCGGATTATCGAGCTTCGGCGAATATCGGCGCGTGCTCGAGGTGGAGGACGCGCCCGAACTCGTCGAGTTCTGCAATGCGCTGACCACGAATCTGACGTCGTTCTTCCGGGAGTCGCACCATTTCGATTACCTGCGTGACGAAGTGTTGCTGCCGCTCGTGAACGACTCACGCGGGCAGCGGCGGCTGCGCATCTGGTCGTCGGCATGTTCGACCGGCGAGGAACCCTATTCGATAGCGATGACGATCGCAGAGACGCTGCGCGACGGACCCAAATGGGACATCAAGATCCTGGCGACCGATCTCGATTCGAACGTGCTGGCGACGGCGCAACGCGGTATTTACGCGCCGGACCGTCTCAAAGGCATGAGCCCCCAGCGCATGGCGCGGTTCTTCCACGAGCGGAACGACGGCGGCACGAAATCCTACGAGGCCACCAAGGAAATCAGGGACCTGATCACCTTCAGGCAGGTGAATCTGATGCACGCACTGCCGATGTCAGGTCCCCTGGACGTGATCTTCTGCCGCAACGTCATCATCTACTTCGACAAGGAGACCCAGCGCGATCTGTTCGCGCGGATGTCGCAGCTGCAGCGTCCCGACGATTTGCTCTTCCTGGGGCACTCCGAAAACCTCTTCAATGTGTCGAACGATTACACCCTGATTGGCAAGACCATCTATCGGCGAAACGAAACATGAGCGGCTTCACCGACCGGCAGGCCAAGGTGGCGAAGGCTCCGCCGTTGCGCGGCTTCGAGCACATCCAGCGTTACTGGGACGCGGGTACCAATGCCTGGACCGCGAAGATCCTGCCCGGCGAGTTCTTCGTCACGACGAACGACGAGACCATCACGACGGTCCTCGGCTCCTGCATCTCCGCCTGCATCCGCGACACCGCGCTCGGGTACGGCGGCATGAACCATTTCATGCTTCCCGAGGACAACTCGGTCGGGAACAACAGCTGGCTGAACGGCGCGGACGGATTGTCGACCCGTTACGGCTCGTATGCGATGGAAAGTCTCATCAACGAACTCATGAAGCTCGGCGCGAAACGGGAGCGCCTCGAGGTGAAGATCTTCGGGGGCGGTAAGATCCTGCCGGCGATGTCCGACGTAGGCGCGAAGAACATCGCTTTCGCGAAGAGTTTCCTGAAGCTCGAGGGATTCCGGATCGCGGCCGAGGATGTGGGCGAGGTTTATCCGCGCCGCGTCGTCTATTTCCCGAGGACGGGGCGCGTGATGCTCAAGCGCCTACGGGCGCTCGACGCCGACGCGATCGCGAACCGGGAGTCTCAGTATCGCAAGGACATCGTGCAGAAGCCCGCCGACGACGACGTCGAATTGTTCAACTGACTATAAAGATCTAAACAATGACAAACACCGCGATTTCGGCTGGACAACCCGTTGGGAACCGGCGCATTCGTGTGCTGATCGTCGACGATTCCGCGCTCGTACGGCGCATTCTCACCGACATGCTGACCAGCGACCCCTCGATGGAGGTCCTCGGTGCCGCCGGCGATGCCTACATCGCCCGGGAGAAAATCAAGCAGCTCAATCCCGACGTGCTGACGCTGGACGTTGAGATGCCGCGCATGGACGGTCTGACCTTCCTGCGCAATCTGATGCGCCTGCGGCCGATGCCCGTGATCATGGTCTCCTCGCTCACCGAGCACGGCGCCGAAGTGACGCTGGACGCGCTCGCGATCGGGGCGGTCGACTACCTGCCGAAGCCGAAGATCGATCTGGCCGCGACCTTGTCCGACTACAAGGACGAATTGATCGCGAAGGTGAAGATGGCGGCGCGAACCCGGGTCTATTCGCGGGATGTGCAGCCCTCGATGAACGCCGACGCGGTGCTCGCGAAACAAAGCGCGCCGCGGCAACTACGCACGACCGAGCGCATCGTCGCGATCGGCGCGTCGACCGGCGGGACCGAGGCGATCAAGGACGTTCTCGTGAAACTGCCGCCCGACATGCCGGGCGTCGTCATTACGCAGCACATTCCGAAACTCTTCAGCGGCGCATTCGCGCGGCGCATGGATTCTCTCTGCCAGATGACCGTGTGCGAGGCCGAGGACGGTCAGCAGATCCTGCGCGGGCACGCCTACATCGCGCCCGGGGACAAACACCTGCTCGTGGTGCGCGACGGCGCGCGTTATACCTGCCGACTCGACGATGGCGCGCCGGTCAACCGGCACAAACCATCGGTCGACGTGCTGTTTCGCTCGGTCGCCCAGCAGGCCGGTCGCAATGCGATCGGGGTGATCTTGACGGGCATGGGGAAGGACGGGGCTTTGGGTCTCAAGGAAATGCGCGAGGCCGGCAGCCCGACGATCGCGCAGGATGAGGCGACGAGCATGGTTTGGGGCATGCCGGGCGAGGCGGTCGCCGTGGGCGCGGCCTGCGACGTGCTGCCCCTGGGCGAGGTACATACCCGTATTTTGAAGCTTTCCGATGAAATGGATGTGACGCGTCGAACAGCCAAGGGCTGAGCGGCGCGATAGATTGGCACTACCGCAACTTTGCAATGGAGTATCCCTTGAAGATTCTGATCGTAGACGACTCGACCGCCATGCGCATGATCGTTCGTAAGACGATGCGACTCGCCGGTTTTGACGGCCACGACTATTCGGAGGCCGAGGATGGCGCGAAGGGTCTGGCCGCCATCAAGGCGGCGCTGCCCGATCTTGTGCTTTCGGACTGGAACATGCCGAACATGACGGGTATCGAACTGCTCGAAAACCTCACCAAGGACGGCATCAATGTCACTTTCGGCTTCGTGACCACCGAGGCGACTCCCGACATGCGTCAGCGCGCCGCGGCGGCCGGGGCGAAATTCCTGATTTCCAAACCGTTCAAGCCGGAATCCTTCAAAGAAACTCTGGGATCACACATCAAATGACAGTCGTCGCCGGTGCTATCTGTCCTTTACCCGATCTGAATCTCGTCAGGGAACTGCTCGGAATGCTCTTCGATGGCCTCATGGTCAAGCCGGGAGCCAAACTCGACGTTTCGCCCAAGTCGACCGGCTGGGTCGGTGTCTATGTGACCGACGACGGTAAGCCGGTGGCGCTGTGCGCCTGCGATCTCGCCTTTGCCACGAACGCCGGCGCGGCGCTCTCCATGCTGCCGCCGGGTGTGGCAAAGGAGAGTTTCAAGAGCGGTCAACTGACGGACGTCATGTCGGCGAACTTGCGCGAAGTCATGAACATCTGCACGCGCCTGGTCTTGCACGAGGGCACCGCGCACGTGCGTTTGGATACCGTCGGTCCGATCGCCAAACTGCCGGCGGCCGTGGCCGCGATCGCGGCGGCGCCCAAGGCGCGCATCGATTTCGACATTGCGCTCGGAAGATACGGCAACGGGCTGCTTGCCGCGCTCGTGATTTGACCCCGCACGACGCGCCGCAATAGGCGATAATCCGCGCGGGTCCGGTTCGACTCGCGCGCGCGCCCTCGATATCGCACCGCAATATACTATGGCAGCCGTGGATATCACGGGGCTCAAAGGGTTGTTCCGGCATGTGGATCGTTCAAGTCGCGCTGCGGCGGCCATACACCTTTCTCGTGATGGCCCTGCTGATCCTGCTCGCAACGCCGCTCGCCTTGCTGAGAATGCCCACGGACATCTTTCCGGAAATCAACATTCCGGTCGTCAGCATCATCTGGAATTATTCCGGTCTTTCGGCGCAGGAAATGGGCGTGCGCATCACGGCGGTCACCGAGCGTAGTCTCACGACGACCGTCAACGACATCGAGCACGTTGAATCTCAGTCCTTGGCCGGGATCTCCGTGACGAAGGTGTTCTTTCAGCCGAATGCCAACATCCCGACCGCGATCGCGCAAATAGTCGCGGTGCAAGAGCAGCAGCTGCGCAGCCTGCCGCCGGGCATACAGCCGCCGCTCGTCATCAAGTATTCGGCCTCGAGCATTCCCGTGATCCAGCTCGCTCTGTCGAGCAAGACGCTGACCGAGCAGGGCGTGTTCGATGCCGCCAGCAATTTCCTGCGGCCACGGCTGGTCACCATCCCGGGCGTGGCGGTTCCCTGGCCTTATGGCGGCAAGCAGCGCCTGATCGCCGTGGACCTCGACAGCGCAGCGTTGCTCGCGAAAGGATTGACGCCGACCGACGTGCTGAATGCGATCAGCGCCCAGAACCTGACGCTGCCGTCCGGGACCGCCAAGCTCGGCGGCACGGAGTACGCGATTGAACTCAACGGGTCGCCGGACACGATCGCCGGACTGAATGCGATCCCGATCGTCACCAAGAACGGCGCCACCGTGTATCTGTCGGAAGTCGCGCACGTGCGCGATGGATTCTCCCCGCAGACTAACATCGTGCGTCAGAACGGCGAGCGGGGCGTGCTGATTTCGGTACTCAAGAACGGCGGCGCCTCGACGCTGGACATCGTCAAGTCGCTATTCGAGCAACTCCCCGCCGATGCCCAGATTCTGCCGAAGGACATCAAGATCACGCCGCTGTTCGACCAGTCGGGCTTCGTGCGCGGCGCGATCAGCGGCGTCATTCGCGAGGCGCTGATCGCCGCTTGTCTCACGGCTGCGTTGATTCTGTTGTTCCTCGGCAATTGGCGCAGCACTTGCATCATCGCGATCTCGATCCCGCTGTCGATTCTTGCCTCGATTCTCATGTTGTACGCGCTCGGTGAGACGCTCAACCTCATGACCCTGGGCGGGCTCGCGCTGGCCGTCGGCATCCTCGTCGACGACGCAACGGTGACGATCGAGAACATCGAGCGGCATCTGGCGATGGGCACCGGATTGCACGAAGCGATTCTCGCGGGGGCCGGCGAGATCGCGGTGCCCGCCTTGGTTTCGACCCTGTGCATTTGCATCGTGTTCGTGCCGATGTTCTTTCTGGCGGGGGTCGCGAAGTACCTGTTCGCGCCCCTCGCCGAGGCCGTCGTTTTCGCGATGCTTGCCTCTTACGTCCTCTCGCGGACCCTCGTGCCGACGCTGGTCATGCTCCTCATGGACCACGCGCCCGCGCCGACATCCGATCGCCCAAGCGCGCTGCGGCGCCTATATCGAGCGTTCGACGCTCGTTTCGAGAAGATTCGCGCCGGGTACACGGTGTTGCTCGCCGCCGTGCTGTCGCGGCGCCGGGGCTTCGCCGGATGGTTCCTCGGGTTTTGCCTGTTGTCTTGCGGACTCGTCTTCTTTCTCGGCCGGGACTTCTTCCCGAGCGTCGATGCCGGCCAGATTCGCATGCATCTGCGCGCCCCGAGCGGCACCCGCATCGAGGAGATGGCCCGGCTCGCCGACCGCATCGACCATGCCATCCGTGAGATCGTGCCGGATAACGAACTGGGCACGATCCTCGACAATCTCGGCGTGCCGAACAGCGGTCTAAATCTCTCTTATTCGAATTCCGGCACGATGGGCACCTTGGACGGCGAGATCCAGATTTCCTTGCTCGAAGGCCATGCGCCCACGCTGCGCTACATCGAGCGGCTGCGCCGTGAGCTCCCGGAGCGGTTTCCCGGTGTTGAGTTCTTCTTTCAGCCCGCCGACATGGTCACCCAGATTTTGAATTTCGGCATTCCTGCCGCCGTGGACGTCAAGATCACCGGCAACGACCTGCGTGGAAACTACGAACTTGCCGCGAAGCTCATGAAGCAGATTCAGCAGATCCCCGGCGCCGTCGACACGCACATCCATCAACGCCTCGACCTGCCGACGCTCGCCCTGCACGTCGACCGAACCCGGTTGCAGCAACTCGGCCTGACACCCGCCGACGTCGCCCAAGACATGCTGATCTCCACCACGGGGACGTCGCAGGTGTCTCCCGGATTCTGGCTCAATCCCCTGAACGGGATCGTCTACAGCCTCACCGTGCAATCGCCGCAGTACATGCTGGACTCCCTCGATGCGCTGTTGCGCACGCCCGTCCGTGCGGCCTCACAGCCTGAGGGGCCGACGCAGTTGCTCAGCAATCTGGTCGAGGTGCAGCCGACCGCGCAGCTCGCAATCGCCTCGCGCTTCAATCTTTCGCCCGCCACCGACGTGTACGTCAGCGTCCAGGGACAGGATCTCGGCAGCGTCGCGGCGAAGATCGACACCCTGGTCGACAGCCTGCGGCCGCAACTGCCGCGCGGCGCACAAATCGCGGTTCTCGGCCAGGCGCAAACCATGCGGTCCTCGTTCATTGAGCTCGAGGTCGGCCTCGTGATCGCGATCGTCATGGTCTATTTGCTGATCGTCGTGAATTTTCAGTCGTGGCTCGACGCCTTCATCATCATCACGGCCCTCCCGGCGGCGCTGGCGGGAATCTGCTGGATGCTGTTTCTGAGCCGCACGACCCTGAGCGTTCCGGCCCTGACCGGCGCGATCATGACGATGGGCGTCGCGACGGCGAATAGCATTCTGATCGTCGCCTTCGCGCGTCAACGCTTGAACGAGGGTCTGGCGCCGCTCGAGGCCGCGCTCGATGCCGGCGCTACCCGCATCCGTCCCGTCTTGATGACGGCGCTCGCGATGATCATCGGCATGATCCCCATGGCGCTCGGGATGGGCGAGGGCGCCGAGCAGAATGCGCCCCTGGGAAGGGCCGTCATCGGCGGACTGCTGTTCGCGACCGTTTCCACTTTGTTCTTCGTTCCGGTCATCTTCGCCGGCATCCATCGACGACTCGACCATGAGAGATCCGCATGAACACCGACGCCCCGTCACCCGCGGTGGTGAGATCCGCAAAAATCGCCGTCATTTGCTTTATCTTCGCGCTCCTGGCGGGCGCCGTGGTCGTCATCCTGGCGCGGATCGCCGCCGCCGCCGACCTCGCGGAATCGACGGCGGCCCACCGGCGCCAGTTCGTCACGGTCATCGAGGCCCGGTCGCGCGATGACGCCGAGCCCTTGACCTTGCCCGGCACCCTGCAGGGCGGTATCGAGTCGACGATCTACGCGCGGACGAGCGGTTACGTGGTGCGCAGGCTCGCGGACATCGGCAGTGAGATCAAGAAGGGACAGCTGCTCGCCGAAATCAGCGCGCCGGAAGTGGACCAGCAGTTGTCGCAGGCCATTGCGGCGCGCGAGCAGGCTGCCTCGAGTCTCGCGCTGGCGAAGAGCACCGCGGAGCGCTGGCAAAGTTTGCGCAAGCGCGATGCCGTCACCCAGCAGGACCTGGACGAGCGGGAGAGCGCGTTTCGCCAGGCCCAGGCGAACTACGATGCCGCCCGCGCGAACGCGGCCCGCTTGCAGCAGTTATTGGGCTTCACGCAGGTCGTCGCACCCTTCGACGGCGTGGTGACCCGACGCAACGTCGATGTCGGTGACTTGATCGACGGCGGCAACGGGGCGACGGGCCGCGCGCTGTTCTCCGTGGCGCAAGTCGATCCGCTGCGTCTCTACGTTTACGTACCCCAGGCCTATGCACATCGCGTCAAGGTCGGCGATCCGGTCAAGATCGAGGTCGCGGAACAGGCGGAGGCAAATTTCAGCGGCGTCGTGGCGCGCACGGCGCGTGCCATCGATACGGCGACCCGGACGATGCAGGTCGAGGTGCGCGTCCCGAACCCCGAAGGTGCATTGATCGCGGGCTCCTACGTCCAGGTGAAGCTGCCCATTGCCGGTGCTCCCGGCGCCGTGGTCGTACCGACGGATGTGCTCTTGTTCCGGCCCGAAGGGACCCGGATCGCGGTCGTCGAAGGCGGTGATCGCGTGCGTCTGGTCACGGTCAAGCTCGGCACCGACTACGGTGATCGAGTCGAGGTGGTCGGCGGTCTCGGCAGCGGCGCGCGCTTGATTTCGCACCCGGCAGACTCGCTGAGCGACGGAGACCTCGTCGTCGTAGCAAATCCGCCCGGCGTCGAGGCGACCCCCCCGGTCGGCGGCGCCAGATGACATTCTCGCGCCCTCGGGCCGCCGCGTCGGTGGGCGCTTCGCTGCTGCTCTGCGCCTGCGCCGTGGGACCGGACTACCGCCGGCCCGAGGCCGATGTGCCGGCCGCGTGGGCGACGCCGATTCCCTGGCACGCGGCGGCGCCGCAGGACGCCGAGCTCAAGGGCCGTTGGTGGACGGCCTTCCAGGACCCCGGACTCGACACGCTGGTCGCCCAAGCAATCGAAAATAATCAAAATCTGCGGATCGCCGCGGCCCGCCTGGATCAGGCGCGGGCGCAGCTGACGATCTCGCGCAGTGCCTTGTACCCGCACCTCGCGGTGAACGCGGATCCCACCCGAGTCAAGACCTCGTTCAATCGACCGCTGTCGGCCTATGGCTCGGCTAACGCTTCGACCGTACAAAACGATTTCCTGCTCGAGGCGACGGTGAGCTACGAGGTCGATCTGTTCGGCCGGGTGCGCCGTGACATCGAGGCATCGAGCGCGAAACGCGATCAGGTCCAGGCGGACTACGAGAATGCGCGCCTCGTGTTGATTGCCGAGGTCGCGAGCGGGTATTTCACCGTGCGCGAACTCGATGCGGAGAGCGAGGTTGTCCGCGCAAGCATCGATGCGCAACGGCGTTCGCTCGATATCATCACAGCGCGTCACGAACTCGGCTTCGCGACGGGCTTGGACCTGGCACAGCAGGAAGCGTTGCTCGCCGCGAGTCGCACGCAGCTCGAGCTGCTGCAGAATCAGCGCTCGCTAAACGAACACGCGCTCGCCACCCTGCTGGGGACGCCGGCGCCGAGCTTCGCGCTGCCGGCGCTGACGCGGCATGAGTGGACTATTCCGCCCGTGCCCGTTGGCCTGCCGTCGGACATTCTGCAGCGGCGACCCGACGTTGCGTCCGCGGAACGTGCGATGGCCGCAGCCAATGCGCGGATCGGCGTTGCCAAAGCGGCCTATTTTCCCTCTCTCGAACTTCTGCCCACCGCAGGTTGGGAGAGCAACATGCTCGCCAGCTTGCTCGAGCTGCCCAGCCGGATGTGGACCCTGGGCGCCGCGGCGACCGGCACGGTGTTCAACGGCGGCGCGACCGGCGGGACCGTGCGGATCGCGGCTGCGGATTACACCGCGGCCGTCGCGCTCTATCGGCAGACGATCCTGACCGCGATGGAGGAGGTCGAGAACGGCATCGTGGGGCTTGCCCAGTTGTCGCGCGCCGAGGCCGAGTCCGCTGCAAGCGTGGCCTCCGCGCAAAAGGCGCTGGCCATCGCCAACGATCGCTATGCCGGTGGCGTCGATACGTTTCTGGACGTTTTTACGGCGCAACAAGCCCTGCTCGCCGACCAGCGCGAGACGGTTCAGATCGAGGGTCAGCGAGTCCTCGCCGCCGTCTATCTCGTCAAGGCGCTCGGCGGAGACTGGCAGGCGCCACCAACGAGTCGATAGAGACCGGCGGGGCGAGGGCGTTCGACTGAATGAAGTCGACGCCGAGCGCCGTCATCCATTCCTGCTCAGCGCCGGTCTCCGTGTGCTTGGCGACCGTGTGCAAGCCGAGGACGCGCGCCATCTGAACGAGTGCCGTGATCGCCGCCTGCGATACCGTGCCGGTGCGCATCTGCGCGGTGATCGTCGGTGCGAGCTTGATGTACTTGACCCCCGGAAGGCGGAGCAGTTCGAAGTGCTCCGTGCGCAGCGCGAAGTCATCGAGGACGATCGGGCATCCGAGATGGTGCAAGCCCGCGGCGACCTCCGTGATGCGTATGCCCGCGGCGAGCGCCACGTTTACGTCGATCTCGAAGGCAACGGTCTGCGGCGGCAGCGCCGCCTTCGACAGGCACATGCTCACGAATTTCATGAAATGATCGTCGTGCAATGCAGTCTTTGTGAGATTGACCGAAAACCGCACGTCGTCGTGCGCACAAACCCGCGGATTGCGCACGAGCCATCCCATCAGTTCCGTGATCACGCGCCGATCGACCATGGAGCCTAGTCCATGATCGACCGCGGCCTTGAGCATGGCTTGCGCGGCGCTCGAGGATTCCTGACCCTTGGAGCGCAGCAAAACTTCGAAGCGCTTCATCGTGCTGCCCTTGTTCAGGGGCATCAAGCGTTGCACGTACAGAGCGATCGGCGCGAGACGCAGCGCCGCGTTCAGGCGATCGATCTCCGGCGGCGTATTCTCCGGTGTGCTGATCCGAGTTACGGGCGCCGGTGCTGCCAGCGGTGAATGGGGGGGCGGCATTGACGCCGCGGCAGGCGGCGTGCGCGCCGTCGGCGCGGCAGGTACTGCAGGTATGGCACGTGGCGCCGGCGGGGCAGGCACTGCGGGCGCGACACGCCGTGCCGCCGGAGCCTTCGTCGGCAGACTGATCTCGCTCATCGGCGTGAGCGTCAGCTCCGGCAGGTCGAGTTCCTTGCTGATCGGGACGACCCCTTTCGGCGGCGGGGCGGGCGGCGGGGCGGGCGGCGCGGCGGACTTCGCTGCCGGCTTCGGCGCCGCCATCGCAGCGGCACCCTCAGTCGGTGTCGACGCAGGTTCCAGGCGCCGGCGCATTACCGCGAAACCGCCGAGAGCCCGCAGCAGCTTCTGGCTCAGGAGTTGCCCCGCGCCCCGTTCGTCCTGGCCGATCGCGCGCGTGTCGACGATGACCATGGCCGCGCCCACCATTGCGCGCTTCGCGTTGGTGACACGAAACAATACGGCCGACCGTGAGTCGCCGAGGTCATAGGCGACGGCCGTCGGCCCGCTGCCGCTCGCAAAGGATTCGAAGGCTTGCTGGACGGCATTATGTTCATCCGGTCCCATCGAGCTCTCGGTCAGCCACAGCAGGTCGCCGTTCGCGTCATGGAGCGAGACGGCATGGGCGCGCACGGGCTCCATCGCCGCCCGGATCTGTTGGCACAAGCCCGCATAATCCAGGGGCGCCCCGCCGCTCGGCGGCAGATTCTCGCCCTGTTCCAAAGGTCCTGTCTTCAAGAGTCCGGATCCTTTTAATACCGTATCAAGCCTGCTCTGACATATGATCGATGCGACACCGCCAGCAGCCACGAGTGAACCCATGCCCTCCAAGAACGCGATTCGGGAATTCCGTTACTACGATTTCGTGATGGCCGCCTACGTTTGCGTCCTCCTCTGCTCGAACCTGATCGGTCCGGCCAAGGAAACCACGCTTGTCGTGCCGCTATTTGGCGACGTCACGTTCCTCGCTGGTGTGTTGTTCTTCCCAATTTCGTATATTTTCGGTGACATCCTCACCGAGGTGTACGGCTACGGTCGCGACCGGCGCGTGGTCTGGGCGGGCTTCGCCGCCCTGACATTCGCGTCCCTGATGGCTGCGATCGTCGTCAATCTCCCGCCGTCGGACGCCGGCAGGGCCGCCCAGCCCGCCCTCGAGGCGATCTTCGGCAACACGCCGCGCATCGTGCTGGCTTCGATCATCGCCTTTCTGTGCGGCACCTTCGTCAACAGTTACGTGCTCGCCAAGATGAAGATCCTGACGCGCGGGCGCTGGCTGTGGACGCGCCTGGTAGGGTCGACGCTATGCGGCGAGTTCGTCGATTCCGTGCTGTTTTATGTCATCGCCTTTTACGGCCGGATGCCCTGGGACCACCTGCAGGGTCTCTTGCTGACCCAATACGTGCTCAAGAGCGGCTGGGAAATCGTCGCCGCGCCGCTGACCTACCAGGTCGTGGCCTTCTTGAAGAAAGCCGAGAACGAGGACTATTACGACACGAACACGAATTTCACTCCCTTTTCCTTGAAGACCCCCGAGACCTGATTAACCAGGCCTGAATTCATCGCGGCTGCGACCGGATTCGCCCGAATCGGCGCCGACCGGCGCCGCATTGCAGGACTGAAATGGCTCCCATCGGCGATACGGGCGTATCGCCTAGTGGCGAAGGTGGATGAGGAGCTGTCATGAATAAGTCATTTTCTCGGGTCGTATGGACGGTGGGGTTGGTGGGCATGAGCACCTTGGCGATCGGGGATCCGGCCGCAACGCCGAAGGTCACTCCACCACAGGAGCCGATCGGTTTCGTCACCGGCGGTGTCATCGGCGGATTTGCGGCGGGCCCGATCGGCGCCGTCGTCGGCGCGGGCCTCGGTACCTGGCTCGGCAATCGAGTCCACCGGGCGAGCGACGCGAAGAAAGCGGAAGCCGAGGTCGCGGCGCTCAAGAGTCAGCAGCAGGGTCTCGAGGCCAATGCGATCGCGCTCGAATCCGATCGGGCCCGGCTCGCCGACATGAACCGTTCCTTGACCGTGCAGGTCGAGGCTCTCTCGACCTCGGTCAAGGCCGTCCAGATGGCCAAGAGCGATCCTGCCGCCGCGCTCGACGGCTTGCAGGGCGACGTGTTGTTCCGCACGGGCAGCGCCGAGATCACGCCGGACGTGGCGCACCAGATCGAGGTCCTGGCCCAGGCCATGGCAAAGTCCCCGGAACTGAAGATGCGTGTCGACGGTTACGCGGATCCGCGCGGCACCGAGAACGCGAATCTCAAGCTCTCAGAGGCCCGCGCGAACGCTGTGCGTGACCTGCTGCTGGCGGCGGGCGTCAACGAGGCCGCGCTCGAGGTCAATGCCTACGGCAAGACCCTGAGCGTCGCCGACGACGAAGACGGGTTCGCGCTCGAACGGCGCGTCCGCCTGACCCTGCTCGACACGCAGGCGGCGGTGGCCAAGACCGATGACACCGCTACGCCCGCCGGCACGACCATGCCGGCGAGTCCGACCATGCCGGCCAGCCCGGCGATCGCGACCACGGCTTCGACCGGTTCGAACCGCTGAGCAGCGGACAGGCAGTCGGCCCGGTCCGGTCGCATGGGGCGGCCGGGCCGCGGCCCGTTCCGGGCAGCCCTTGTCTCCAAGCGCGGCCTGGGCCTAGGATGGCCAATGCCTGAAAACCCCAAGATTCTGCTGCTCGATCGATTGCTGTTGGGTGAGTCCGCCAGTCCTTCGCCCGACCGGATCCTTGCCGGGATCCCCAGAGCGCGTGTCGCCAACCAATATGCCGAGCCGACCGGTCAATTCTTCTGCGGCATCTGGACCAGCAGCGCCGGGAAATGGCGCGTTCGTTACACCGAGCACGAGTTTTGCGTTCTGCTCGAAGGGCGTGTGCGCATCGAGTCCGGGTCCGGCGAGCGCTACGAGTTCCGCGTCGGTGATGCCTTCGTCATTCCCGCGGGCTTCGAGGGCAGTTGGGAAGTCACGGAGCCGGCGAAGAAATGGTACGCAATCTTCGAGCCGAAAGCGTCAGCCTGACGCGAGCCCTGCCGCCTTGGGCTCGCACGAGGGGCGGCTTCAGGCCGTGTCGCGGATGACGGAGGCCAAGACCTCGACGATTTTCTCGATGTGCGCCGGCTCGATGATCAGCGGCGGAGACAGCGCGATGACCTCGCCCGTCTGCCGGACCATCACACCCCGCTCGAAGCATTCCAGGAAAACATCGAATGCCCGCGTCGTCGGCTTGCCCGGGCGCGGTTCGAGCTCCACGGCACCGATCAGGCCGAAATTACGGACGTCGATGACGTGCGGCAGCCCCTTGAGCGAGTGCACCGCGTTTTCCCAGAGCGGCGCAATGCTCGCCGCGCGCGTCAACAAATCCTCTTTCGCGTAGATGTCGAGCGTCGCGAGAGCGGCCGCGCAGGCGGCCGGATGGGCCGAATAGGTGTAGCCATGGAACAGTTCGACCAAGCGTTCCGGCCCCTGCATGAACGCGTCGTGGACCTTGCGGTGCGCGAACACCGCGCCCATCGGGATCGCGCCGTTCGTGAGGCCCTTGGCGGTGGTCATGAGGTCCGGCGTCACCTCGAAGGTCTGGGCGGCGAAGGGTTTGCCCGTGCGCCCGAAGCCCGTGATGACTTCATCGAAGATCAACAGAATGTCGTTCTTGTCGCAGATCTCGCGAAGGCGCTTGAGATAGCCCGCGGGCGGCAGAATCACGCCCGCTGAACCGGAAATCGGCTCGACGATCACGGCGGCAATGGTCGATGCGTCGTGCAGGGCGATCAGTCGCTCGAGCTCATCGGCGAGATGCTTGCCCCATTGCGGCAGGCCGCGCGAGAACGCGTTGTGTTCGATATCGAGGGTGTGCGGCAAATGATCGACGCCGGGCAACATCACCGAGCTGAAGGCCTTGCGGTTGTTCACCATGCCGCCGACCGAGACGCCGCCGAAGCCGACGCCGTGATAGCCCTTCTCGCGACCGATCAAGCGCGTCTTGGAGCCGAGGCCCCGGGCGCGCTGGTAGGCGATTGCAATCTTCAGCGCCGTATCGACCGATTCTGAACCGGAATTCGTGAAAAACACGCGATCGAGTCCGGGGGGGCTCAGCTCGGCGAGGCGGCTCGCCAGCTCGAACGCGATCGGATGACCCATCTGGAACGTCGGCGCGTATTCCATGGTCGTCAGTTGCTCAGAGACCGCTGCGGCGATTTCGCGCCGCCCATGGCCGGCATTGACGCACCAAAGGCCCGCGACGCCGTCGATGACCTGGCGTCCGTCCGGAGTCCAATAATGCATGCCTTCGGCGCGCGCGAGCAGGCGCGGCTTCGCCTTGAAATGGCGATTCGCCGTGAACGGCATCCAAAAAGCGTCCAGCTTGCCGGGAGCGAGATCGGTGTGCTCGCTGAGCGCGGGATCATGCAACAGACCAGGGGAGAGTTTGGCGTTCATGGCGAGGGATCCTAGGGTGTCGGGAGGGCCAGAGGTTCGACGTTGATATGATAAGGAAAATCGACATGGAGCTCAATTCCACGTGTTTTCGACGAAAACGTGTTTAATATACTCAACACATCCGTCTCCCGAGTGCCTGGCCATGAGTTTAGATGTCGGAGCCCATTTGAAGACCGTGCGGCAAATGTACGGTCTGTCGCAGCGCGAACTCGCGAAGCGCGCGGGTGTCACCAACGGCTTGATCTCGCTGATCGAGCAGAATCGGGTCAGCCCTTCGGTCAGTTCCCTCAAGAAGGTGCTGGACGGTGTGCCGATGGCGCTTGCCGATTTCTTTACCTTGGATCTCGCCGGCAAGCCGCAGGTGTTCTTTGCGCGAGAGGAACTCAGCGATATCGGCACGGGCAGCGTCGAGCTGCGGCTCGTCGGCAGCCGGCTAGCGAAGCGCAGCATGGCTTTGTTGCACGAGAGATACGCGCCCGGGGCCGATACGGGCGAAGAAATGCTGACGCACGTCGGCGAAGAGGGCGGCGTGATCGTGCGCGGCAAGATCGAACTGACCGTCGGCGGCGAATCCCGCGTGCTTGGGGAAGGCGACGCCTATTATTTTCGCAGCTCGCTGCCACACCGCTTCCGCAATCCGGGCAGCGAGGATTGCGAGCTCGTCAGCGCGAGTTCGCCGCCCACGTTTTGAGCGGAGCTTCAGGTACCATGCGTCCTCCAGAAACCCAGCGTCCTCCAGAAATCCAGGGTCGTCCATGAGCAAAGTAACCGTAGCCGCCACGCAAATGGCCTGTGGATGGGATCGCGACGCGAACATTGCGAACGCTGAGAAGCTGATCCGCGAGGCGGCGGCCCGCGGTGCGAACATCGTCCTGATCCAGGAATTGTTCGAGACCCCTTATTTTTGCAAGGATCACCAGTCGCAGCACTTCGACCTCGCGCATCCGCTCGAAGGACATCCGGCCGTTGAGCATTTTCGCGCACTGGCGCGCGAGCTCGGAGTCGTGTTGCCGGTCAGCGTGTTCGAGCGCGCCGACAATGCGTTCTTCAATTCGGTCGCGGTCGTCGACGCCGACGGCAGCGTGCTCGGCATCTACCGCAAATCACACATCCCGGAGGGTCCGGGGTATCACGAGAAATTCTATTTCTCGCCGGGCGACACCGGTTTTCGCGTCTTCGATTCTCGCTACGGCAAGATCGGGGTCGCGATCTGCTGGGATCAATGGTTTCCCGAGGCCGCGCGATCGATGGCCTTGCTCGGCGCCGAGATCCTCCTGTATCCGACCGCGATCGGTTCGGAACCCCAGGATCCGAGCATCGATTCCAGCGGCCACTGGCAACGGACCATGCAAGGCCATGCCGCCGCCAACATCCTGCCCCTCGTGGCCTCGAACCGCATCGGCACCGAACAGGGCGAGAAATACACGATGACCTTCTATGGCTCGTCGTTCATCGCCTCGCCGACCGGTGAGAAGGTTGCAGAGGCGGACCGGGTCAGCGAGGCCGTCCTCACGGCGAGTTTCGATCTCGACGAGATCCGGCGCTATCGACGCTCCTGGGGCATCTTCCGTGACCGACGCCCCGAGCTCTATTACCCGATACTCTCCCTCGATGGCCGCGGCTGAGGACGCCGACCTCCCGCGCAACCTGGTCTTCGTCGATCTAGAGACCACCGGGGGCAATGCAGCCTTTCATCGGATCACCGAGATCGGCATCGTGCGCGTCGTGGACGGACAACTCGTCGAGGAGTGGAGTTCGCTCGTCAATCCCGAATGCCGCATTCCGAGCTACATAGAAGCCTTCACCGGCATCAGCAACGAGATGGTCGCGGACGCGCCGTGCTTCGCGGACCTCAGTGCGCTGGTGCTGGAGAAGCTGGCGGGCTCGGTGTTCGTCGCCCACAACGCGCGCTTCGATTATTCTTTCCTGCGCGCCGAATTCCGGCGCACCGAGCGCCGCTTCGCCGCGAAGGTCCTCTGCACGGTCAAGTTGTCGCGTCGCTTGTACCCTGAGCACCGCCGGCACAGCCTCGATGCCGTCATGGAACGCCATGGCCTTCGCTGCAGCGCGCGCCATCGCGCCTTGGGCGATGCCCGTGTGTTGTGGGACTTCTGGCGCCTGCTGCGCGAACAGCTTCCCGAAGCCGAACTCGCCGCGGCCGCGCGGGGGCTGCTCGGCGCCCATGCGCTGCCGCCGCAACTGCCCCCGGATCTCGCCGACGATCTGCCCGAGGGACCCGGGGTCTATCGCTTTTTCGGCCACGACGACGCCTTGCTCTACGTCGGCAAGAGCGTTTCGCTGCGCACGCGGGTGCTCGCTCATTTCGCGGCAGAGCATTCCGACTCGAAGGAACAGAAGCTCGCGCGCCAGGTTTGCCGCGTCGACTGGCTGGAAACCGCCGGGGAACTCGGTGCCCTGCTGCGCGAGGCGGAATGGATCAAGCGCCAGCAGCCCCTGCACAATCGCCGCCTGAAGAAGAATCCCGAGACGGTGACTCTGCGCGTGCCCGCCGCCGGCGGCGGACTCGTGGCCCTGATCGGGGTCGAGGCAGTCGAACCGGAAGATTTCACGGACTGCTTCGGCTTGTTCCGTTCACGCAAGGATGCGCAAAAGGCCTTGTCGGACATTGCGCGCGCCCAGCAGCTGTGTCTCAAGGTCATCGGACTCGAGCAGAGCGCAGGCTCGTGTTTCGCCCACCAAGTCGGCAAGTGTCGCGGCGCCTGCGTTGGCAAGGAGCCGCTCGCGCTGCATGCGATGCGCCTGAGTCTCGCCTTGTCGTCGCTGCGTCTCAAGGTCTGGCCCTTTCCGGGGCGTATCGCCCTGCGCGAACGCGGCGGCGGGGGTCTCACGGACCTGCACGTCTGTGAAGCCTGGGGCTATCTCGGCACCGCTCACGACGAAGAGCAATTGGCGGAGTTGTCCGCCGCCGCGGGCCCGCCGCCGTTCGACGCCGACGTGTATCGCATCCTCGTGCGCCATCTGGCCGACAAGGCCAAACTCGATTGGCACGATTTGCGCGTCGCGACCAGCACATCGTGACCTCGAGGCTGCCCACGCCGTGACCGAGAACATTCGCTACTGGATCGCGACCGCGCCCATCGGTGCGGCCTCCGTGCTCGCCGAGGAACTCGCCTCGTGGGGCGCAATCGACATTCGTGAGCGCAGCAACGACGTCAAGTTTCAAGGCACGCTCGAAGTCGGCTACCGTGCCTGTCTCTGGTCGCGGACCGCGACGCGGGTGTTGCTGAGCCTGGGCTCGCTCGATGCGAGCAGCAGCGAGAACATCTATGCGGCCGTCAAACGCGTCGACTGGCGCGAGCATTTCGCCGCCGGCGCGACGCTGGCTTGCGACTGCAGTGGCGGCAACGCGGCGATCCGGCATACGCTCTATGGCGCGCAGCTGCTCAAGGATGCTGTCTGCGATCAATTGCGCGACGCGACCGGGGAGCGGCCGAACATCGCGCCCGAGCGGCCGGATGTCCTCCTGCACCTCCATATCGAAGGCCCCGAGGCGCTGCTCTCGATCGATTTCTCCGGCGAGAGTTTGCACCGCCGCGGTTATCGACTCGAGGGAGGCCGCGCACCCCTCAAGGAGAACGTCGCAGCCGCGGTCTTGCTGCGTGCCGGCTGGCCGGCGATTGCCGCGGCCGGGGGAGTCCTGCTCGATCCGATGTGCGGCTCGGGCACGTTCCTGACCGAGGCCGCTCTGATCGCCGCGGACGCGGCACCGGGCTTGGATCGCACCTATTTCGGGTTCGCCGGTTGGCGCGGACACGATACCGCGCTGTGGTCGAGTCTCTGCGAGGAAGCCCGCGCCCGGCGCGCGTCCCGCCCCGCGCGCCGCTGCATCATCGGCTCCGACGCCGACCCTGAGTCGGTGCGCATGAGCCTCGCCAACGTGGCGAACGCCGGCGTCGCAAACTGGGCGCACGTCGAGCGCCGCGCGATCGCGGACCTGACCGAGCCCGCGATCGCAGTTGCACCCGCCACCCAAAGCACGCCACCAACGGGAGTCTGGCCCGCACCGATGGAGGCACCGGGGCTGATAGTCTGCAATCCGCCTTATGGGGAACGCATCGGCGCGCAGAGCGGTCTGACCGAACTGTACACCCAGCTCGGTACGGTGCTACGCGAGCGGTTCCGCGGTTGGAAAGCCGCGATTCTCACCGGCAATCCGCCGCTCGCGCGGCATCTCGGTATCTACGCCAAGCGCACGCATCGCGTCTTCAACGGCACGATCGAATGCCGGCTGCTGCGGTTCGATCTCGATGCGGCGAGCGAACGAAAGGCGACCGAAGTCGTGCGCGCCGACTGGGCCGGCCGTCCCGGTGCGCAGATGTTCGCCAATCGTCTGCGCAAGAACCTGGCGCGGCTCGAGCCCTGGGCGCGGCGCGAGGGCGTCGATTGCTATCGCGTCTACGACGCCGACATGCCGGAATATGCCTTCGCGATCGACTTGTACGGGTTCGAGCCGCGCCACGTCTACGTCCAGGAGTACGCCGCGCCGAGGAGCGTCGAGGAGGAGGGCGCGCGCGAACGCCGTCGCGAGGTCCTTGCCGTGTTGCCCGGGGTGCTGGCGTTGCCGGCGGCGCAGATTCACACCCGCATGCGCAAGCAGCAAAAGGGCGGTGAGCAATACGAAAAGCGCGCGATGACGAACGAGCGCTACGTCGTGCAGGAGGGCGGCCTCAAGTTCTGGGTCAATTTTCGGGATTACCTGGATACGGGTCTGTTTCTCGACCACCGTCTCATGCGCGGCTTGTTGCGCGACTGGGCCACGGACAAGGATTTTTTGAACCTCTTCTGCTACACCGGCAGCGCCACGGTCTATGCGGCGGCCGGCGGCGCGCGCAGTTCCGTCAGTGTCGACCTGTCCAATACCTATCTTGATTGGGCGCACGAAAACCTCGTCCTGAACGGCCTCGCCACGCCGGCCCACACGTCCTACCGCGAAGATTGTCTGGCGTGGCTCGAGGCTCAAGCGGCGGCCGGTCCGCAGTTCGACCTCATTTTTCTCGATCCCCCGACCTTTTCCAATTCGAAGCGCATGGCCGGGGTGCTCGACGTGCAGCGGGATCACATCGGCATGATCCGCCGCTCGATGGCGCTGCTGCGCGCCGGTGGCCGACTGGTCTTCTCGACCAACTTCACCAAGTTCAAGATCGACGCGGCGGGGATGCCCGAATTCGCGATCGAGGACATCGGGCGCCAAACCATACCGAAGGACTTCGAACGTAACGCCAAGATCCACCACGCGTTCTGCGTGACGCACCGCTGAGCGGCGCTCAACCGGGAAGCGGCCGGCGTCTGCGCGTTCAAGCTTGGCTGGCGACCGTCCAGGCATTGCGCGCCGGACGGTCGCAAGAGATCAGTTCAACTCGAGAACCACCTTGACGCTGTCATCGACGTGCGTCTTTTGGATGTAGCCGATAGCCTTCGGGTCCGCGGCCACGGCCTTCTTGATGGCTTCGTCGTCGGGCAATTCCTTCGGTGGCTGTCCGAGTCCCGTGAACGCGATGCGTGCCCAGACCGCCTTGATTTGCGCCAGGTCGCGATCGGTCGCCTTCTTGTAGAAGACTCTGCGCTCGTTGCCGGATTCCGGCAGGTCCAATGGCTTCAGATCCTTGTTTCGGCCGATGTAAACGTTGACGACCTGATCTTTCGACAAGGCCGGTGCGCCCGGCGCCATGATGACCACGATCTCGCCGGCTTGCGCCGCAGCCGAGACTGCCAAACCCACGAACACGGCCAGAGCCCTGCGGAAAGCGCGCACGTTTCGAACACTGATTTGCGATTTCATGTTGATACCCTCAGAACACGAAGTCGGCGCCGAAGCTCAGCACGTCGATGCGTTGCGAAGACAAAGGGTTAGGCGTCAAGAAATAGCGTGGGTTGCTCTCTTCCGGCCTCGAAACCTCCAGCTTCAAATCGATGTTGCGTGCAACGTCGTAGCGGACGCTCGCGGACCACGTTCCCCAGGTGCCTTCGGCATCTTCAAGGGTATGGGCGCCTTTCCAGACCCCGTAGGAGACCATCGGCGTCCAGGCACCAAAGCGCCAACCACCCGCCGCGTACCACTCTTTACTGCCCGCCAGCGGTATGCCCAAAAGCGGAATTAAATTTTGCGTGCGTTCCGCCCATTCCGACAAGAATATGGCAGTGCCATCGTCGTACTGTAGGCCGACTGCGTCGAAACGGTCCTTGGTCGTCGTGTCGATCGTCAGCGTCTGGGAAAGAGGCAGCGAGAATGGTGAATTGCCGGAAGTCTGTGAGATCCGCAGCAGAACGCTCTTCCATTCAGCCGTCGCCGCGACGTTGTATGCGGTTTTAGCCTCGACGTCGAGCGGATTCCCGTTGACTTGGATACTTTGCGACGTGCTGCCGTAGGCGCCCGTCAAAGTGACGCTGACGGGGCCTGCGTCGAAACGCCATCTTGCCTGGACGCCATCCAGGGTCTGGAAAGGTTCATTGCCATACACTTCGTTCGGCACATTCATCCATGTCTGGGTGTAACCGACATTGCGTGAATCCGAAAGCAGGAACGTCGCGAGCGCGACGCGCCCCACGCGAAACAGCAGATCGGGGTTGGCAGCGTATTGCGCAAAGAGCCACTCGGTTCCCGGTGAGAACTCGCTGCTGCCGCGCTCCCGTACGACCTCTTGCGCCGTGACCGAAAACCCCGAAGGCAGGTTTACCACGGCCTGTACGCCGAGTCTCGATTCGAGGCCGATATCGATGTTGTTCGTGGCGCCCACGAACTCCGTGCTGTCGTGGTAATAGGCAAAATCCGGGTTGCTGGTAATCGCGCCGCCGGCGGTACCAAATCCACTGACAGTGACGTTGTAGTCGTCACTGGCTCTCGCTGCTGATATCAAAAATAGCGCGAGACCCAGCGACGTCAAGGCGCAAATCAATTGTCGGTTGTTCTTCGAACGCATCATCGGCTCTCCGTTGGCATTGCCTTTAGGGGCGTGGCGGGTGCGCGTACCTCGCGTCCAAACCGCCACACGTTAGTTATCGAACCGAAGCGGAGAAAACTTGATCGCCAGGACACAGGGCAATGCGGTTTTGTGATTCAGTCGACGCTCTCAATCGGATTTCTATGTGTGTTCGAGTGGGCAAGATCCGGTCGACGCAGGGCCGCGCACGCAAAAACTTCAATGCAAATCGAGAACCACCTTGACGGTGTCATCGAGTTGCGTCTTTTGGATGTAGCCGATAGCCTTCCGGTCCGCTGCCACGGCCTTCTTGATGGCTTCGTCGTCGGACAATTCCTTTGGTGGCTGTCCGAGTCCCGTGAACGCGATGCGTGCCCAGACCGCCTTGATTTGCGCTAGGTCGCGATCGGTCGCCCTCTTGTAGAAGACTCCGCGCTCGCTGCCGGATTCCGGCAGGTCCAATGGCTTCAGATCCTTGTTTCGGCCGATGTAAACGTTGACGACCTGATCTTTCGACAAGGCCGGTGCGCCCTGCGCCATGATGACCACGATATCCGCGGCGCTGGCGCAAACTGCAAACGCCAGTCCTGCGACGATGACGATGGCACGATGGATCGGAGAAGGCTTCTTCATCAGTCTGTCCTCGAGAAAAATCTGGTCAGAATCCGAAATCGGCACCGATGCTGGTGTTGAAGCTGCCGGGCGGCGAAGCCGAATGTTCGGCAGATATTCGCCGAAGGTCGCCATGGGCGTTGCTATTGATCGTGTCCGAGAACAGAAACGAATCGATCGCAAAGCGCCCGAAATGCAGCAGAATCCCACGCGTCGGCGAATAGCCGAGGAACAACCATTCGGTACCCGGAGAGAACGTTCGGTCGCCAATCCGGTACGCGACGCGTTTCTTCCGTCACGCGACGAGTTTCTTGAAGGTCTCCAAGACCGCAGGTCCCTTGAAGGGCTTGACGATCCAACCTTTGACGCCGGCGGCCTTGCCGCGCTCCTTCATGTTCGGGCTGCTCTCCGTAGTCAGCATGATCAGGTGAACGGTCTTGTTGCCGAGTTCGCCACGAATCTTCTCGACCATCGTGAGCCCGTCCATGTTGGGCATGTTGACGTCGCATATCACGAGCTTGATCTGCGAATCGGCCTTCAATTTCACCAGTCCGTCCTTGCCGTCGACGGCCGTGACCACGTCCAGTCCACCGTCCTTCAAGAAAGACGAGACCTCGTTCCGAACGGTGCTCGAATCGTCCACCACTAAAACCTGTGCCATCTTTGCCTCTCCTGTTGGTAATGTTCAAAAAAATTCCAATTCACCCGATTCCACGAGCTCCACCGCTTCGCGCGTGAACTCGGTAAACGATTCGGGCGCCCAGTTCAGATTGAAGACGAATCGTGCATACAACACGGTCGAGGTCCCGTTCTCCGGCTGCGTCAAATTGAAGCGGAAGCACAGCTGCGGGTTCTTCGTGCCGAAGGAAATGTATTGATGCGCATGGTTGACGATCAGGGGAATCTGCACGTGCGCCGCATCATGGCGTTCACCGTCGGTGCGGCGATCTCCGATATAGCGATTCTTGAAGGCACCCCAGATGAGATTGGTGATTTCGCTCAACAAGTCGTTGACGCCGCGAAATTTCGAAGCGGTGGTGGCTGCGGATGTCATGCAAATCGATTCGCACAACTCTGCTTCCTGGCCCTGAATCATCATGTAACCACGGCACCAGGCACTCTCCAGCGGAATGAGGCTCAAGACCTCGCCGAATATCAGGCGGTCGTGAACGATGTAAGGAGTATTCATCGTGACCGTCAACCGCTTGAACTGGCCAGCGAGTACGGACTGAATGATTTCCGCGATGCCGCGCAACAGCGCGTTGGGGTAGAGGAGGCAAAAAATGTATTCGTCGACGACCTTGCCAAGGGCGGCCATGTCATCGATGACGTAGGCTGCGCTGAAGGTGTTCCGGGCGACGCTGGGCAAATCGCTCAGGGTCGCCGTCGTTCGCCTGCGAAGAAAGATGGGCAGTTCCGGGCGCAGCAGATGGATCGCGTTCGCGATGTCGAGAGATTCCTCGAGGGATCCGGCATATTCCTCGGCGAACAGAATTCCACCCAGGTCGATGTTCGTCCCCAGCACCGACAGCGTGGCGCCTGGTCGGACCTTGAGAGGAACCAGATTGTGCGACTCACAAAAAGTTTTGATCCGGTCCGCGCACAGCGGGTCGTCATCCAGCACCAGAACTTTACTGACCGGCTTATCGAGGTTCATGTCAAAACATCTCCAGCGCACCTTCGACGGCTGCGTCCTGTTCGGACGTCGGGGCGGCGACCTCGATGGGCGCCGAACAGCACAAGCAGAGCGTCGCGTAGAACCTCACCGATTCCTGGATGGTGACCCGATAGCTTGCCAGCCGCGCCGGTCTCAGTTCGTTCAAAAAGGCGATGCATCGATGCGTCAGGGGCGATGGCGTCGACATGGCGAGATGAGGGAAATGGGCCGATAATTCCCGGTTCAACGCGCCGCTGCACATGTTCGCGGCTTCCGCGAGGGCTTCGTCCAGGCTCTGTGCGGAATTCGAACGCAGATAGTAATCGCGGGAATGAGGGTCGTCGATGATCTTGAAGATCGTCAGCAAGCGAAATGCGAATGATGATATGGTGATGACGAATAGTTTTTCGCCGGCAATGCGGTGTTCGAGGCCGTTGCGATCCTCCTCAATTTCGAATTTGTCGTTCGCGTCGAGCACGAAGTGATCCTTGATCGCGCGATGGAACGCGATTTCGATGTTCCGCTGGCTCGCGTCGCTGATCATTTACGCCCCGACTGCCGAGTGTAGGTTCTTGACCATGCGCTCGAGGCCGCTGATTGCCGCCATCATCATTTTTCCACCAGCTTGAATATCCTGAAACGTGGTGGTGGTCATCAATTCGCTCTTGTGCAGGGTCTTGCCCATCTCTGCGGAAAGAGTCTGCACGCTCTGCGCTTGAGACTTGACCTCCGCGGCCACGACGACGAATCCGCGAGCGATGTCGCCGGCACGTGCCGCCTCGATTGCGGCATTGATGGATACCATGACCATGTGCCGGGCAATCATGGCCAGATCGTCTCCCCTGGCATTCATGTCGCGCGTCTGTGCGGTCAGGTTGATCATGTCGTCGTGCCAGCGCTCGAAGGCCATCGACAATTCCTTGAGGCCGGCGATCTCACGTTCTAGTGTCTCGACTTGCTGCCGGATTTCCGAGAGATCTGGGCCCGTTGTCGACTCGCGCACAGCCGCGTCGCCTAAGAGCGAGGGGGATCGCTCGAGCGGTGTGCCCGAATCATCGAACTGCCATGCGGGGTCCTCGACTGGCATCTGTGAGCTGTGGGTCATTGGGCGATTCCGTGTTCGAGCGCTGCCGAGGGGATTACCAGAAGGAACTCAAAAAGGGCGAAACCGAGATCCGCATCCGCGGGCCGCTCCAATTCGATTTGGATCGTCGCCCCGCGCTCCGCGAGGAAGGTGCGAACGGCGTCCATGCCCACCCCGCGTCCGGACACTTGTGTCACTTGCGCGGCGGTGGAAAGGCCTGAGCGAAAAATGAGTTCGGCGACGGCGCCTCGAGCGGGTTTTTGGGTCGCAGCGAACACGCCCTCGGCGACCGCCTTGTCGAATAGCCGGTGCAGTGCCAGGCCCCGGCCATCGTCGCCGATGCGCAGCTGCAGCTGGTCGCCGTTACGTTGACTGGTAAAACGGATGGTCCCCCGCTCGGCCTTGCCTGCACGGACGCGGTCCGCGGGGGCTTCGATCCCGTGGTCGAGCGAATTGCGAAGCAAATGCATCAGGCAACTTTTCAATGTCTCGGCAAACTGCGGGTTGAAGCATGAGTCCTCGTCGGTGACTTCGATCGACGGAGCCGGTTTGCCGATTTCAGTCGCCAGAGATTCGACCGCGTCGGCGGCGCCGGACACGATCCGGGACAGCGGTACGAGACCCAGCCGACCGATCGCCCGGTTGAATTCCGCCAGCTTTTCGGGTGCCGCGTTCCGCTCGATCGATAGCGCCATCGTGCGCAGTGAAGCAAGCTGTTCGGCGCTGATGAAGGAGCCGCGATTGGTGAGAAGATCGGCTGCTCGCCCTTTGCGTCCGAGCGTGTCGTCGTTGACTTTGCCGTACCGCAGGACAGCCGCGTCCACGGCGTCCAGTTCACTGTGCAGGAGATGCACATCCCAGGCGGCGGAGGGGTCCTTGCGCAGCATGTCGTAGGTCTGTTCGGCGCTGTGGGCGGTGTTCGTGATGTGGGTGAATTCGAACGTTCGTGCGTTGCCTTTGATCGTGTGCATGTTGCGAAACAGGGCAGCGATGGTCGCCGGATCGTTTCCGCTCGCGCCGGTGAGCAGCCGGCGATTTTCAGCGATGTAGCCCAGGGAAGACTCGATGAAGGCGTTAAATTTGCCGACGGGTGTGCGGATGAGCTTGGAGATGATCTCGAGTTCATCCCGCTGGCTCGCGGAACTTGCCTCGAGTTCCCGCAGTTGGGTGACGTCTTGGGTGATCAGCAGGACCTTGTCGACCGTCCCGCTTTCGCCCAGGATCGGGCTCCAGTCCATCTGCACGATCTTTTGGCGGCCATCCGGGTTGATCGTCATTTCGCGCGCAAGGAGGTGACTGTTGAAGTCGAACATCATGGCGTCTTCTCCCAGAATCGCACCGAGCGCGACCGTGACCTGGTCTTTGGCATCCACGCCGAGTGAGGACGCGCTGAACAGTGCCTCCGAGAGGTCCTTGCCGGCAAGGTCGTCGCTCGCGAAGATGGTGCGCAGGTAATTCGAGTATTCCGGGTGGATCCGATTGCCGGGAACGACCGTGGAAACGCCGAGCTTCATGTTCTGCAGCATGGCGTTGATGTCGGAGGTCTTCTGGCTCAACTGTGCGGTCCGCTCCGCAACACGGTTTTCCAGGGTCGCGTTTTGCACGGCGATGATCGCCATCATCTTCATGTTGTTGCGGATGAAGAACACCAGGACCGCCATGAAAGCGATGTTCATTACGCCGAGAGCCAAGCCCAAGCCCAGATTGACGTTTGCATCGTGCTTCGTTTTCGCGAGGGTTTGAGTGAATTCCTCGTAGCTGGCCTGACGGAAGTCGGTCAAGTCTTGGCGCAGGGCGCGAAAACTGGCGTTCATCTCCGCGGTCATGGGCTGCATGTCGGCGGAGGAGTGAGCCAAGAATGCATGCGAGACCTGCGTGGCGAGGTCCTGATAGCGGTGCAAGTCCGCTTGAAGCCGCGTCACGACCGGACGGCTGGCGGTGTACAGCTTGGCTATCTCCGCGAAGGTCTGATTGGTATTGGCGGCGATATCGCCTGCCTTGTCGATCATGTCGGGATCGCCGGTGACGACGACTTGAATGTAAGCCTCCTGCATCTTGTCGACCCGGACTATGTTGGCATCCAGGCGTTGCAGGACCGGAAAGTACAATTGCTCGATGGCTGTCAGTTGCGAGCTGCCCTGGATCGCCTTCCGTACGCTGAAGGCCGACACAGCCATGAAGATGACGATGGCGATGCCCACCAGCACCAAAATCTTGACCATTGAACCGGGTTTCTCGCGTGTCGCCGCTGCCGCGCTTTTGGTGCTCGGCGCGTTTCCGATGTCCGCCGGGATCGCCATCGTCTCTTGCATCATCATCCGCGTACCTCTTCCTCTCCGCTTCGTGCACGAATTTGGTGTGCCGTCGGGCAACGCCGCTATCAGTCGCGCGCGGAAGCACCCGAAGCGCGGATCTGGTCGTATGACCGGTAGCGGACAAAGCACGCTGAAACTTGACCCTGAGAGCCGGTCTCGCGCGATATTTGTGACCCAATCGAAAATTAGGTACCGTGTGAACACAGCTCGACTAGGATTTTCGACCATGCTCCGGACGCGCTATCGCTGCTCTACTCACGGCTTGCTCTTTCTGGGAGTTCTTCTCGCTTTTCCGGCGTGGCCGGTCGCGGCCGACGAGGCCGCCTCTGCGGCGTTCAATACCCCCCCGACCGCACAAGATTGGCTCGCGATCTCCAAACTGCCCGATTGGAGCGGCATTTGGACGCCGGACATGCGCGATCAGGAGGCGCAGGAGACCGGCAACGTGCCCCCGTGGAATCCGGCCGTGCGCAAGCAGGTCATGCAGATGGCCGCCGACGAGGACGCGGGCAAGCCCTTCCTGGTCTTCGGGCATTGTTTTCCGGAGGCGATGCCGAGCTGGATGCTGATCATGCACAACGCCTTCGAGGTGCTATTCACTCCGGGTCGCGTGACCCTGCTGGGCGAGGTCGACGGCAACCGGATGCGACGCATTTACACGGATGGACGCGGTCACCCGTCCGACCCTGATCCGAGCTTCCATGGTCATTCGATCGGACACTGGGAGGGCGATACCTTGGTCGTCGATACGATCGCGATCCTGCCCCAGGCATATCTTGCGGTCAGCGAGGCGGTCGGCGTGCCGAACGACGGCGATATGCACATCGTCGAGCGCATCCACCTGACCGGACCCAATACCCTGCACGACGATCTGGAAATCACCGCGCCCAAGGTGCTGACCAAGACCTGGAAGACGACCCGTATTTATTACCGTCACCGTGCCAAGAAATACGACCTGGTCGAGGGAGTCTGCGTCCAGGGCGATTACACCGACGGTGCCGATGCGAATGGACATGCGATTTTCGTGCCTAACGCAGCAGCCTCGCCATGAGCAGAGGTCACACCCTCAGCAGGAGCCCGCCTTGATCAGCCGTGACGCCTTCATTCGCCGCCGCCATGCATTCGCGCTTTGCGCCTGTCTACTGACCGCCGGTGCATTGCCGGCGTTCGCCCATCACTCGTTCGCCGCCTATGACAAGAACAAGATCGTCAATCTGAAAGGGACGATCAAGAGCTTTCAGTGGGTCAATCCACATGTGCAAATCTTGGTCTACGTCCAACCCGGCGGTGGCGGCGCGCCGGAAACCTGGGGAGTGGAAACGACGAGTCCGGGCGTCCTTACGCGCTCTGGTTGGACGCGTAATTCTCTGAAACCGGGCGATCGGGTCAGCGTCGATTTAAACCCGCTGCGCGACGGCTCGCACGGCGGCGGCCTGGACAAGATCACCCTGCTCGACACCGGTCAGGTATTGACCGTGACGTTCGCGAGCGAAGACAAACCCGATACACCTTGAGCCGGGGTCTTCGTCGAGCGCGGTCGTACGAGTCGGCACTATCCTAGACGAAGCCGATCCTAGACGAAGCCGATCCAGCGGCCGCAGCCGACGATACCGATCCATAGGCAGAGAGAAATCCCGCCACAGATCTTGCCCGCGAGCACGGGCTCGCCGGTCCTGTCGCCCGCCGTCGCGCGGCGCTGTACGACGAAATGGAACACGAGCATGTTCGCACCGGCGAGCAAGAGGAGAATCATCTTTGCGCGAAACGGCGCCGTGCCCCAGTAGTGCGTGGCCGCCGATGCGAATAGGAGAGCTCCGGAGGTGACGGCGGCCACGAAGCTCGCCCAGGTCCACGGGAGGACCTCCAGCAGCAGTTCGGCGATCGGCCGGCGACGCAGACTGAGGCCGAGCAGGCGCAAGTCGACCATCGCGATCGAACCCACGACGAGCGTGATCGCCAGCACGTGCACGGTTTCGATCGTCGGGAATGCCCAGGTTGATTCGCTGATCGCCACGGCGAGGCGCGTCGTCTCCAGATGTTCCAGCCACTGGTCCAGCGTGGGTCCCATGGGCCGGCGTCAGCCTGCGTAGGCGATCCAACGCCCTGCGGTCACGATGCCCACCCACAAGCAGAGCGACAGGCCGCCGACGAACTTCGCCGCAAGACCATGTTCGGGTCGCAGGTCAGATGCACCGGCCGTCAGGTCGCGGACCAGCAACCCACGGAACGCGAGCGTTACGCCTACCGCAGTGAGCAGCAGCCCCATTTTGAGTTGAAAGACGAGATTGCCGAGCGAGCGTTCGGGCTCTCCGACGATCAAGATGCTGCCGCTCGCGAGCAGCACGAGGAGCGCCCCCCAGAGCCACGGCAGAAAACGCGACGCGAACTCGGCGATGCTGTGCCGCTTGCCGGCCCACCCGAGCAGGCGCAGGTCGAACATGCCCATCGACGCAACCACGACCGAAATCGCCAGTATGTGGATGACCTGGACGCCGGGGATGATCCAGGTCACGGTTTTGATGAGCGTGCTGAGCTCCGTGTTGCCCAGCCAGTGGATCAGCGCTTTCAAGATCTCTCTGCGTTCCTCAAAACAAGTCCCTGAGCCGGTAGTACAGCATCGCCAGCACGAGCGCGGGCCGCCGCATGAGATCGCCGCCCGGAAAGTCACGATGGGGTATTCGCGTGAACACGTCGAATCGCTCCGCCGTACCGGCGACCGCCTCGGCGACGAGTTTGCCACCGAGCGCCGTCAGCACCAAGCCATGCCCGGAGAATCCTTGCAGGTAATAGATGTTGTCGGCAAGCCGTCCAAAATTTGGAGCGCGGCTCATCGTGATGTCGAGATAACCACCCCAGGCGCGCTCCACCGCTACGTCGCCCAGCGAGGGGAAGACCTGGAGGACGCGCTTGCGCATCGAGGCGGCGAGCCGCCGGGGCTCCACGGCGCTGTAACTCACGCGACCGCCGAACAACAAGCGCCGATCCGCCGAGAGTCGGAAATAATCGAGAATCCAGTTCATGTCGGCCACGGCGGCATCGCTCGGCAACAGCGCCCGTGCACGTTCGGGTGCGAGCGGTTCCGTCGCGACGATATAGGTGCCGACGCCGAGGATCCGCCGCGCGATCGAGGGGGCGACCTTTCCTAGGTAAGCGCTGCCGCAGAAGATCAAGTGACTGCAACGCAGGACGCCGTCGCGGCCGTGGATCGCAGGCCGGCCACCGGGGGTGTAGCGCAAAACCTGGGTATTCTCGAAGATGCGGGCACCCGCCGACTCCGCCGCCGCACCCAAACCGAGGGTGTATTTGAGCGGATGCAAATGACCGCTGCGCGTGTCGAGCAGCCCGGCGATGTACCGGTCGCTCGCGACGTGGGCTCGCAGTTGATCGCGATCGAGCAGGGAGACGCTGTCATAGCCGTACTCGTCGCGCAGTTCGCGCTCCCACGCGACGAGTTCGCCGACTTGGCCTCGCTTGACGGCCACGTGCACGTGATTCGGCCGATAGTCACAGTCGATCTGGTATTCACGGATCAGGGACTGCAGCAGGTCCAGGCCCTCGACCGACAGATCGAACAGTTTCCGAGCGTCGGTGTGTCCGACTTGGCCGATCAGGGATTGCTGACTCGTGGCTAAACCAAAGATCGTCTGGCCGCCGCTGCGGCCGGATGCGCCGTAACCAATCTCGCGGGCTTCGACGAGCGCGACCCGATAGCCGCGTTTAGCGAGATGCAAGGCAGCAGAACAACCGGCGATCCCGCCGCCGACGATCGCCACATCGGTCTCCTGATCGCCGCGTAGGGACTCGCGTGCGGCTCCCCGCAGGCGACCTGCCGAATCGACGTAATAAGACGGGGCAATCGGGTCGGATAGGCGCAAGGACCAGGCTCAGTGTTTAAGATGTTAAGACTATTGACAGGATTTTGGTGCTGTGAGCCTAGCGGGTTATCCCTGTCGAAGGCAACATTGTTGCGCGGCATCAATGTTGCTTAAGTCTCGGAAAAGCTTAAATCTAAGCGAATTTCTGCACAGGGTACGGGACGGGATGCCCTGTGTGTGGTGTAATGAGACAGCTAAGTAAGCTCAGTCACCCGACTGGGCGTTTAATATATTAGACATGTCGCCCAAGCCGCTCATCGGAATTCCAGCCGACCGCCGCCTGACCGGGAAGCACTACTTCCACATGGTCGGAGAGAAATATATCGCCGCCATTGCACAGGGCGCGGACGCGATCCCGGTGCTCCTGCCGGCGATCGGGGCCGAACTGGATTTCGATGGATTGTTGCAGTCTTGCGATGGCTTGCTGCTCACGGGCAGCGAGTCGAATGTCGAACCCCATCACTACGGAGGCCCGGCGAGTGTGCCGGGAACGCTACATGATCCAAATCGGGATGCTACGACGCTTCCGCTGATTCCGCGGGCGATCGCCGCCGGCTTGCCGGTGCTCGCGATCTGCCGCGGATTCCAGGAAATGAATGTCGCTTATGGTGGCACGCTGTGGCAGCGGCTCCACGAACTGCCGGGCCACCTGGACCACCGCGAGGACGAGAGCGCTCCCCTGCCGGAGCAATACGGTCCCGCCCACGACGTGCTGCTGGAGCCTGGAGGATTGCTGCGTCGGCTTGCAGGGACGGATCAACTGCGGGTCAATTCTCTGCATTGGCAGGGGGTTCAGACCTTGGGAGAGGGTCTGCTGGTCGAGGCACGCGCGCCCGACGGTTTGATCGAAGGTTTCCGGCCGTCAAATGCAAAGAGCTTCGCGCTCGGGCTTCAGTGGCACCCCGAGTGGCAGTTTTCCGAGAATCCATTTTCGCGCGCTTTGTTCGCCGCGTTCGGTGCGGCAAGCAGGCAGCGCGCCAGCGACAGGTGACCTATGGCGAGCACGATTCAGCAATTTTTGAAGGAACACGGGATCTCCGAGGTGGAAGCGATCATTCCCGACATGGCGGGAGTTGCCCGCGGCAAACTGATGCCGGCGGAAAAGTTCGCCGAGGAGGAGGGCATGCGCCTGCCGGAGGCGATCTTCCTGCAGACCGTGACGGGCGACTATCCGGACGATCAGAGCGCGATGAACCCTTCGGACATCGACATTGTGCTCAAGGCCGACCCGAAAACCGTGCGCGTCGTGCCCTGGGCCGCGGAGCCGACGGCGCAGGTCATCCACGATTGCTTCTACGGCGACGGCCGCCCCGTCACGATGGCGCCGCGCTACGTGCTGCGACGGGTCCTGGACCTCTACGAGGCGCATGGTTGGGAGCCCGTGGTGGCGCCCGAACTCGAGTTCTTCCTGGTCGAACCGAACATCGATTCGGATTATCCGCTGAAGCCGCCCGTCGGCCGGTCCGGTCGTCCGGAGATCGGTCGGCAGGCCTACAGCATCGCGGCCGTCAACGAATTCGACCCGCTGTTCGACGACATGTATTCGTTCTGCGAGGCGCAGGACATCGAAATCGACACCCTGATCCACGAGGCCGGCGCGGCGCAGATGGAGATCAACCTGCTGCACGGCTACCCGATGAGCCTCGCGGATCAGGCATTCCTGTTCAAACGCACGGCGCGCGAGGCGGCTTTGCGCCACAAGATGTACGCCACCTTCATGGCGAAGCCCATGGCCAAGGAGCCGGGCAGCGCCATGCATCTGCACCAGAGCATCATCGACGCGAAGACGCGCAAGAACATCTTCAGCAATCCCGACGGCTCCCCATCGACTCTTTTCTTCGGCCACATTGCCGGGCTGCAGAAATACCTGCCGGCCGCGATGTCGCTGTTCGCACCGAACGTCAACAGCTACCGGCGTATCAGCCGCTACTCGTCCGCGCCGATCAACGTGCATTGGGGCTACGACAACCGGACGGCGGGACTGCGTGTGCCCTTGTCGGGTTCCGAAGCCAGACGCGTCGAGAACCGCGTCGGCGGCGCCGATGCAAATCCCTATCTCGCGATCGCCGCCTCGCTGGCCTGCGGCTACCTGGGGATGATCGAAGGTCTGAAACCCTCGGAACCGATCGCCGGCAGCGCGTACGACCTCGCGATCGCGCTTCCGCGCACGCTCGCCGAAGCACTGCGCCTGCTGCGCGAGTCGAAGGCCCTCGTCGATTTGTTCGGCGATCGCTTCGTACTGGCGTATACGGCGGTCAAGGACGCCGAGTACGAAACCTTCGCGCAGGTCATCAGCTCCTGGGAGCGTGAGCACCTCTTGCTGAACGTCTGAACGGGGGGCGCCGAGCGTCCGAGAAAGCCTGGCGGGTCGGCGCGCTCGGCGCACCGGACTGGGGCTCGCCGCGCCCGGTGCGCACCAAAGCGGCCTGCGGTTGCCGGCCCGCATTTCCTCTGTCCCCGCGGCCCCGGCTGCGATATAACTATGTTCGCGGTTGCGGATGAGAACAAGGGGAAGTGTTTTGAAGGCGAGCGATTGTCGTTTGAGTCTCCTAGTCCTCGTTTGCTCTCTCCTCCTGGCCGCCTGCGGCGCCTCGAAGCCGGCGCCCACAGCGTCGCCCAAGGTCTTGAATCTCTACATCTGGTCGGATTATCTCGCGCCGAACACCTTGGCGGATTTCGAGAAGGAAACGGGCATCAAGGTGCACGTCGCCTACTACGACAGCAACGAGACGCTCGAGACCAAGCTGCTCGCCGGCAGCAGCGGCTACGATGTCGTGGTGCCGACCGCCTCCTATTTCGAGCGTCAGATCAAGGCCGGTGTCTACCTGCCCCTCGACAAGACGAAGCTTCCCAACCTGAAGAACATGGACCCCGCGCTGATGTCCCGCGTCGCCGCGCACGATCCCGGCAATGCGCACGGCGTGATCTATCTGTGGGGCACGAACGGCATTGGCTACAACGAGAAGATGGTCAAGGCGCTGATGCCGGACGCGCCCCTCGACAGCTGGCGTCTGGTGTTCGATCCGGCGGTCGCCGCGAAGATCGCCAAGTGCGGCATCAGCGTGCTCGATTCCCCGGCCGAGATGCTGCGTGCCGTGCTCAACTATCTCGGCAAAGACCCGAATTCCCAGGATCCGGCCGACCTTGCCGCGGCGACGCAGGTCCTCACCAAGATCCGCCCCTTTATCCGCAACATCAATTCCTCGGAATACATCGAAGCGCTCGCGAACGGCGATCTTTGCGTCAGTGTCGGCTACAATGGCGACGTCATGCAGGCGCGCGATCGGGCGCACGACGCCAACAAGGGCATCGACATCAAGTATGCGATCCCGAAGGAAGGCACGATCCTCTGGTTCGACATGCTCGCGATCCCGAAGGATGCACCAGACCAAGACAGCGCCTATGCCTTCATCAATTATCTTTTGACCCCCCAGGTCATCGCCGACGTGTCTAACTTCAAGCGCTATGCCGACGCGAACCTCGCCGCCCAGCCGCTGGTCCACGCGGACGTGAAGGAGGATCCGGCCATCTACCCGACGCCTGAGCAGTTCACGCGGCTCTCGGTCCAGCTCGCGGATTCCGCGGCGCAAACGCGCGCGATCACGCGCGTGTGGCAAGAATTCAAGACGGGCCAATAAACCGATGGCCGTCCCCGCCGGATCCGCGACCAACCCGTCCCAGCCCGTCAAAGCCGCCCCCTGGAAGGATCCCAACGCCAAGCCCTATGTGCAGATCGATCGGGTGACCAAGTCCTTCGGTGATTTCAAGGCCGTCGACGACATCAGCTTGAAGATCTACAAGGGGGAGATATTCTGCCTGCTGGGCGCATCCGGCTGCGGCAAGACGACGCTGCTGCGGATGTTGGGCGGCTTCGAAACGCCGAGCTCTGGCAAGATCTACATCGACGGTGAAGACATGACCAAGGTGCCGCCCTACGAGCGGCCGGTCAACATGATGTTCCAGTCGTATGCGCTGTTTCCGCACATGACCGTCGAGCAAAACGTCGCCTTCGGCTTGAAACAGGACAGGGTCTCCAAGCCCGAGATCCAGGATCGCGTCGCCGCGATGCTGGACCTCGTCAAGCTCGGCGATTTCGCGAAGCGCAAGCCGCACCAACTCTCGGGCGGGCAGCGCCAGCGCGTCGCCTTGGCGCGCGCGCTCGTGAAGCGCCCGAAATTGCTGCTGCTCGACGAACCTCTGGGCGCACTCGACAAGAAGCTGCGCGAGCGCACGCAGTTCGAGCTCATCAGCATCCAGGACAAGCTCGGCGTCACCTTCGTCGTCGTGACCCACGACCAGGAGGAGGCGATGACGCTCGCGAGCCGCATCGGCGTCATGAACCAGGGCGAGATCGTCCAGGCGGGCACACCCTCCGAGATCTACGAGTTCCCGAGCTCGAAGTTCGTCGCAGATTTCATCGGCTCGGTCAATATTTTCGAGGGCAAACTGATCGAGGACGAGCCCGAATACGTGCGCATCGGTTCCGAGGAACTGGGCGGTACGATCTACGTGAGCCACGGCATCAGCGCGGCGCCCGAGGCGACGGTCTGGGCGGCCGTGCGACCGGAGAAGATCTTCATGTCGACCGCCCCGCCGGAAGGCAAGGACAACGTCGTGCGCGGCGCGGTCCAGGACATTGCCTATCTCGGCGATCTGTCGATCTACCTGGTCAAGCTGCCCACGGGGAAGATCGTGCGCGTCACCCAGCCCAACACCTCGCGTCATGCCGAGGCGATCACGTGGGAACAGCAGGTCTACCTCTCGTGGGACGCGACGAGCCCCGTGGTGGTCACGCGCTAAGCTGATGAGACGCACGCCCTGGTCACAGCGGTTCGGCTTGAGCGGTCGGGGCCTCGTGGTCCTCCTGCCGTATCTGTGGCTGCTCCTGTTCTTCGTCGTGCCTTTCGTGATCGTGTTGAAGATTTCCTTCGCCGACATCGACCTCGCGATTCCCCCGTACACCTCCTTGTTCCAGTGGGACGACAAGAACGTCCTGTCGATCAAGTTGAACTTCAACAACTACGTGTTCCTGTTCACGAACGAGCTGTACTTCAAGGCGCTGCTGAACTCCCTGAAAGTGGCGCTGATCTCGACCCTGATTTGTCTCCTGATCGGCTACCCCATGTCCTACGGCATCGCGCGCGCCAAGCCGGCGACGCGTAACCTGCTGTTGCTCCTGGTGATCCTGCCTTTCTGGACCTCCTTGCTCCTGCGTGTCTATGCCTGGATCGGGCTGCTCAAGGCGAATGGCGTCATCAACAATATCCTCATGTCATTGGGGCTCATTCACGAGCCGCTCGCGATGCTGTATACGCCCTTCGCGATGTACGTGGGCATCGTCTATTCCTATCTGCCGTTCCTGATCCTGCCGCTCTATGCCAATCTCGAAAAGATGGACTGGCAGTTGCTCGAGGCGGCCGAAGATCTCGGCTGCCGGCCATGGCAGGCCTTCTACAAGATCACGCTGCCGCTCTCGCGCAACGGCATCCTCGCCGGCTCGATGCTGGTCTTCATCCCGGCGGTCGGCGAATTCGTGATTCCGGCGCTGCTCGGCGGCCCCAACGCCCTGATGATCGGCCGCATTCTCTGGGATGAGTTCTTTTCGAACCGCGCGTGGCCGGTGGCGAGCGCGGTCGCGATCCTGCTGCTGTTGCTGCTGGTGCCGTTCATGATGTGGTATCAGAGCATTCAAGCGCGTGAATCGGCGGGCGCGCGATGAATCAGCGGCGCTCCGTGTTCCTGATCACCTGCGTCGCGTTCGGTTTCGCCTTTCTCTACATCCCCATCCTCTCGATGGTCGTGTTCTCGTTCAATGCCTCGAAGCTCGTGACGGTCTGGGACTCGGCAAATTCGCCTACGCTCAAATGGTATTACTCGCTGCTCAACAACGAGGAAATTCTCGATGCGGCCTGGATCTCGCTCAAGGTCGCGATCATCAACGCGTCCGGTTCCGTGATCCTCGGCACGCTCACTGGATTCGGTCTGTCGCGCTTCACGAACTTCCGCGGTCGTTTCACCTTGAACGCGATGGCCACCGCGCCGCTGGTCATGCCCGAGGTGATCACGGGGCTGTCCCTGCTGCTCCTGTTCGTCGCGCTCGAACAACTGATCGGCTGGCCGGCGGGACGCGGCATCACGACGATGACCCTGAGCCACATGACTTTCTCGATGGCCTACGTGACCGTCGTGGTTCAGTCGCGGCTCGCGACCTTCGACACGGCGCTCGAGGAGGCGGCGATGGACCTGGGTGCGAAGCCGCTCAAGGTGTTCTTCGTGATCACGCTGCCGATCATTTTTCCCGCCATACTCTCCGGCTGGCTGCTCGCCTTCACCTTGTCCTGGGACGATCTCGTGATTTCGAGCTTCACATCCGGTCCGGGCAGCAGCACGCTGCCGATGGTCGTGTTCTCGAAAGTGCGCCTCGGCGTGAGCCCGGAGATCAACGTGCTGGCGACCCTGACGATCACCGTGGTCACCTTGATCATCGTCGGGGTCAGCTTCTGGATGGCACGTTCGAATCGCATCGAGCGGGCGACTTAGACGAGGACACGTTCGATCCCGCCGGCATTCGCCCGGCCTACGTATTCCGCCAGCCAGTTCTCTCCCAGCAAGTTCTTCGCGACCTCGACGACGATGTAGTCGGCATCCAGCGCCGCGACATCATCGTCGAAACGCTTGAGGCCCTGGAGACAGGACGGGCAGGACGTGAGGATCTTGACCTCGCCGGCGTGACCCGCCTCGCGGATCGATTCGACCCCCTGGCGCACCTCGCTCTCCTTGCGAAAACGCACCTGAGTCGAGACGTCGGGGCGCGTCAGCGCGAGGGTCCCCGACTCGCCGCAGCAGCGCGCGTTCTTTTCGATCGCGCCGTTCAGGCCGGCGTTCATGAGGCTGTTCACGACGGCGAGCGGTTCGTGCTTCTTCATCGGGGAATGACAGGGATCGTGGTAGAGGTAGCGGGTTCCTGTCACGTTTTCCAGGCGCACGCCCTTCTCCATGAGATATTCGTGGATGTCGATGATCTTGCACCCCGGGAAGATCTTGTCGAATTCGTAACTCTGGAGTTGATCGAAGCACGTGCCGCAGCTCACGACCACGGTCTTGATGTCGAGATAATTCAGGGTGTTGGCAACCCGGTGGAACAACACCCTGTTGTCGGTGATGATCTTCGCACCCTTGTCCGTCTCGCCTGCAGCCCGTTGCGGATAGCCGCAGCACAGGTATCCGGGCGGCAGGACCGTCTGCACCCCGACGTGCCAGAGCATGGCCTGGGTGGCGAGGCCGACTTGCGAAAACAAGCGCTCCGAACCGCAGCCTGGAAAATAGAACACCGCCTCGGAATCGCTGCTCGTCGCTTTCGGGTCGCGGATGATGGGCACGTAGTTGCGATCTTCAATGTCGAGCAGCGCCCGGGCAGTGCGCTTCGGCAGGCCGCCCGGCATGCGCTTGTTGACGAAATGCACGACCTGCTCCTTGATCGGCGCCCGTCCCGTCGTCGCCGGTGGCGACAGGGTCTGGGTTCTCGCGACCTGAAGCAGCGCGCGGTTCGCGAGACGCTGCAGCTTGTAGCCCCAGTCGATCATGAGCTTCCGGGCTATCTTGATCGTCTGCGGATTCGTCGCGTTGAGAAAGAACAAGGCCGCGCTCGTGCCTGGATTGAAGCGCTTCTTGCCCATGCGGCGCAGCAGGTCACGCATGGCCATCGAGACGTCGCCGAAATCGATGTCGACGGGACAGGGCGCGAGGCATTTGTGGCAGACCGTGCAGTGATCCGCGACGTCCGACAACTCGTCCCAGTGCTTGATCGACACGCCGCGCCGCGTCTGTTCCTCGTACAGGAAGGCCTCGATCAGCAGCGAGGTGGCGAGGATCTTGTTGCGCGGAGAATAGAGCAGATTGGCTCGCGGCACGTGCGTCGCGCAGACCGGTTTGCACTTGCCGCAGCGCAGGCAGTCCTTGATCGCATCAGAGATGGTATTGATGTCCGATTGCTGCATGATCAGGGACTCGTGGCCCAGCAGTCCGAAGCTCGGCGTGTACGCCCGCCGCAGATCGCCCTCCGGCATGAGTTTGTGCTTGTTGAAGCGGCCGTCCGGATCGACGCGCATCTTGTAGGCGCGGAAATGCGCGAGCTCGGCGTCGGTCAGATACTCCAGCTTCGTGATGCCGATGCCGTGCTCTCCAGAAATCACGCCATCCAAGGAACGCGCGATGGCCATGATGCGGGTGACGGTGCGGTTCGCGCTCTGCAGCATCGCATAGTCGTCCGAGTTGACCGGGATGTTGGTGTGCACGTTCCCGTCGCCGGCATGCATGTGCAGGGCGACGAAGATCCGGCCGTGCAGGACGCGCTTATGCTCGGCGTCGCAGGCGGCGAGCACGGGGGCAAACTCGGCCCCGAGGAAAATGCGGCCGAGTTCGGCGCGCACCTCGGTCTTCCAGCTGACTCGGATGCTGCGGCTCTGCAACCGCTCGAACAAAGGCGTTGCGATGCCGTAGAGGTGCGAGGTCCACAGTGCGCGCACGCGTTCGATCAGGGCGAGGGCCTCCTCTGCGCGCTCGCCGAGCAGGTCGGCCGCGAAGCTCGCGCCGAGTTCGCTGAAGTAGCGGTGCAGCGCCTCGAGCAATTCCAGCTTGTTGGCGATCGACAGTTCGATGTTGATGCGCTCGATCGCGTCCGTGTATTCCCCCAGGCGCTCGAGCGGGATCACGACGTCCTCGTTGATCTTGAACGCGTTGGTGTGCTTCGCGATCGCCGCGGTCTTCGCACGGTCCAGCCAGAATTTCTTGCGGGCCTCGGCGCTGACGGCGATGAATCCCTCGCCGGACCGCGCGTTGGCGAGGCGTACGACCTCGGAGCAGGCGGCGGCGACCTGCGCCTCGTCCTCGCCGACGATGTCGCCGAGCAGGATCATTTTCGGCAGGGCGCCGCGCTTCGATTTGGTGCCGTAGCCGACCGCGCGCAGGTAACGCTCATCGAGGTGCTCGAGGCCCGCGAGGATCGCGCCTTGTTCGCGCGTGCGCGCGTCCAGGTAGCGCTTGATTTCGACGATCGCGGGAATCGCGTCGCGGGCCTGGCCGAAGAATTCCAGGCAGACGGTCCGCGTGTAGGTCGGCATGCGATGCAGAATCCAGCGGGCGGCGGTGATCAGTCCGTCGCAGCCTTCCTTCTGCACGCCGGGCAGGCCGCCGAGAAATTTGTCCGTGACGTCCTTGCCGAGGCCGATCTTGCGAAACGTCGCGCCCGCGACCTCGAGTCGTTCGCGCCGCAAGACCGGAGCGGCGTCCGGGGATTCACGGCCGTCCTTCCAGACGAGATCGAAGGAGGCCACCCGGCAGTCGTGGATCTTGCCGAGATTGTGATCGATGCGGGTGACCTCGAGCCAGTTGCCCTCGGGGTCGACCATGCGCCACCAGGCCAGATTGTCGACTGCCGTTCCCCAGAGCACGGCCTTCTTGCCGCCGGCATTCATCGCGATGTTGCCGCCCACGCAAGACGCGTCCAGCGACGTCGGGTCGACTGCGAACACGAAGCCCGCGCGTTCCGCGGCCTCGGTGACGCGTTTGGTGACGACACCGGCTTCTGCGAAAATGCTGTTCGTGCCCGCGGGAAGTCCGGCGACAGGCAGGTTCTCGACCTCGCCGAGCGTCTCCAGCTTCTCGGTGTTGAGGACGGCCGACCAGGGGGTCATGGCCACGGCACCGCCCGTGTAACCGGTGCCGCCGCCGCGTGGAATGATCGTGAGTCCCAGTTCGATGCAGGTGCGCACCAGGGCGGGAACTTCAGCTTCCGAGTCGGGAGTCAGCACGAGGAACGGGAGTTCCACGCGCCAATCGGTTGCATCCGTGACATGCGAGACGCGCGCAAACGCGTCGAAGCGCACGTTGTCCGATCGGGTCAAGCCCGCGAACCGGCGCCGGGCGCGGCGGCGCATCGCGGCCAACTCGTCGAAGTGTCCGTCGAAACGCCGGACGGCTGCCCGGGCGAGTTCGAGCAGGGTTCCCACGTTGGCGTCGCGGGCGCTGTCGCCGGATTCCCGCCGTCGTTCGACCTCGCGCAGGCGATGGTGCAGGGCTTCGATGAGCAGGCGCCGACGCCGCGATGTCGCGAGCAAATCGTCCTGGAGATAAGGATTGCGTTCGACGACCCAAATGTCGCCAAGCACTTCGTAAAGCATGCGCGCGGAGCGCCCGGTCCGTCGCTCGCCGCGCAAGCCGTCGAGCACCTCCCATGCGGTCTCGCCCAGGAGCCGGATGACGATCTCCCGGTCGCTCAGCGAGGTATAATTATACGGTATCTCACGCAGACGCTGGCTCGTGCCCGCTTGGGCTGCCGGCGCGCCGAGGGCCTGGATCTGGACGATGGCGTTCATTGCGCCCGATTTTAACTCAAGCGTGAGCAAGGATTGCCGATAACCGCCGGATGCCCTCTGCGCGAACACGATTTCCCGATGACGGCGATAACCGTGCACTGGTTCACAGTGTGCTCGAACAGAGGCTCACCGAAGGGACGCTCGACCTGCCGCTGCTGCCCGAGGTCGCGATGCGCGTGATGCGCCTCTCGGCGGGCGAGCACAGCAGCGCCGGCCAGCTCGCGGCGATCATCCACGCCGACCCTGCATTGACGATGTACGTGCTGCGCGTCGCCGCCTCTGCCGCGAAACGCCCGAGCGAGGCGATCCTCTCGCTGCATCATGCCGTGACCTGGCTGGGCTTCGATGAGGTCGCGAACATCGCGTTCACGCTCGCATTGCAGGGCAAGATGCTGAACGTCCCGGGTCAGAATCACAGGGCTCGGCAGCTCTGGCGCCATGCGCTGGCGAGCGCACTGTGGGCACGGGAACTGGCGACACGCACCGGCGGCGATGCCGGTAGGAGTTATCTGTGCGGCCTGCTGCATGCCATCGGCAAACCGGCGACGCTGCGTGCCGTTCATGAGATCGCGCGCGGCGTGGGGACGAAGCTCGCTAACGAAGACTATGACGAACTCATCGAAACCTTCTTTCGACACGTCGGCGCCGATATGATTCGTGCCTGGGGTTTGCCCGAGGCCGTCGCGGTGACCGCAATGCACTGGGAAGCCTATGAATCCGCCGGTGCATGGAGCCCGGATTGCCGCCTCGTCCAAGCCGCGCATTGCCTCGCCGATCACAGTTTGAGCGACTCGGTGTCACTGGCGCGGGAACTGCTGATGGCAACCCCAGCGTTCGTCGAACTGGGGCTGGAGTCGGTGGCGGCCGTGAGCCTGTTCGAGGCTGCCGGCGCCGTGCACACCGAACTGGACGGCTACCTGCCGGCCTGAAGCACGCCTCGACGTTGCGGATCCCCACTCAGAGGTTGCCGATCAGGATATCGCCGAACTCACTGCATTTCACCTCGGTCGCACCTTCCATCAAACGGGCGAAATCATAGGTGACCGTCTTCTGGCCGATCGCGCGGTCCATGGCGGCGATGATCGCGTCGGCGGCTTCCGTCCACCCCATGTAGCGCAGCATCATCTCGCCGGACAGGATCACCGACCCCGGATTGACCTTGTCGAGATCGGCATACTTCGGCGCTGTGCCATGCGTCGCTTCGAACACGGCGTGGCCGGTCAGATAGTTGACGTTGCCGCCCGGCGCGATGCCGATGCCGCCGACCTGCGCGGCGAGCGCGTCGGAGAGGTAATCGCCGTTCAAATTCATGGTCGCAATCACGTCGAATTCGTCGGGACGCGTGAGCACCTGCTGCAGCGTGATGTCGGCGATCGCGTCCTTGACGATGATCTTGCCCGCCTGCTTGGCTTCGTTCATCGCCGCGGTCGCCGCTTTTTCGCCCTGTGACGCCTTGATGCGTTCCCATTGCTCCCAGGTGAACGTCTGTTGCGGGAATTCGCGTTCCGCGAGCGCGTAGCACCAGTTACGGAAGGCTCCCTCCGTGAACTTCATGATGTTGCCCTTGTGGACGATCGTGAGGCTCTTGCGCTTGAAGGTGATCGCATACTCGATGGCGGCACGGAACAGCCGCTCCGTGCCCTCGCGGGAGGCGGGTTTGATGCCGATCCCTGAACTCGCGGGGAAGCGGATTTTCTCGTACTGCTTCGGAAAGTTTTGCTTCAGCAGGTCGAGGAATCGCTGGCAGTCCGCCGTGCCCGCCTCGAACTCGATGCCGGCGTAGATGTCCTCGGTGTTCTCCCGGAAGATCACCATGTCGACCTTGCCGGGATTGAGCACGGGCGAGGGGACGCCCTTGAACCAGCGCACGGGGCGCAGACAGACATAGAGGTCGAGCAATTGCCGCAGCGCGACGTTCAGCGAGCGGATGCCGCCGCCGACCGGGGTCGTCAAGGGTCCCTTGATCGAGATCAGATAATCACGGCAGGCCTGCACGGTTTCCTCGGGCAGCCAGGTGTTGTAGATCTTGTTCGCCTTCTCGCCCGCGAACACCTCGAGCCAGTGGATCTTGCGCTTGCCGCCGTAGGCTTTGGCGACGGCGGCATCGAACACACGCACGCTTGCCCGCCAGATGTCGCGCCCCGTGCCGTCGCCCTCGATGAACGGAATGATCGGCTGGTCCGGCACGTGCAGCTTGCCGTTCGAGATGGTGATTTTTTCGCCCCCGACTGGGGCCTGCAAGATCAGGGGCTTCGCGCTCGACATGGATGTGCTCCTGTAAACTAGCCGCGAATGCTAGCATGCGCGCCCGGAGGACCCTATTGCGTACTTTGACATCGATACCGGCCAAGGATGGATTCCGGATGCCGGCGGAATTCGAACGCCATGCCGGCTGCTGGATGCTCTGGCCGGAACGCGCCGACAACTGGCGCGGCGGCGCAAAACCTGCCCAGGCGGTATTCGCCAAAGTGGCCGCCGCGATCGCGTGCGGCGAGCCCGTGACGGTGGGTGTCTCGGCGGAGCAGTTTCAGAACGCGCGCTCGCGGCTGCCGCCCGCGGTTCGAGTGCTCGAGATCAGCAGCGACGACGCCTGGGTGCGCGACACGGGTCCGACCTTGTTGGTCGATGGCAAAGGCCGTCGCCGCGGCGTCGACTGGATTTTCAACGCCTGGGGCGGATTGCATGGCGGTTTGTATTTTCCCTGGAACCGTGACGAAGAGGTTGCGCAGAAAATCCTCGAGATCGAGGGCGTCGACCGTTATCGCGCGCCGTTCGTGCTCGAGGGGGGCGCCGTGCACGTCGACGGGCAGGGCACCTGCCTGACGACCGAGGAGTGCCTGCTCAATCCGAACCGAAATCCTGGGATGACGCGCGCCGACGTCGAGGCCGGACTGCGCCGGTACCTCGGCGTGAGCACGATCATCTGGCTCGGCAAAGGGGTGCATCTCGACGAGACGGGCGGACACGTCGACGAACTGGCCTGTTTCACGAGTCCCGGCGTCGTGGCGCTGACCTGGACCGAGGATCCTGCAGATCCCCAATACGCCATTTCGCGCGACGCCTACCAGCGTTTGCGGAGCGCGCGAGACGCGCGCGGGCGATCGCTCGAGATTCACAAGATCCACCAGCCGGGACCTCTTTACATGACGGCCGAGGAGGCCGATGGAGTCGATTCCCGGTCCGGCAGCCATCCGCGTCGCGCTGGCGACAGACTGCCGGCTTCGTACGTCAATTTTTACGTTGCCAACAAGTGTGTGGTCATGCCGCTCTATGACAGACGCTGGGACGGGCCGGCGCGAGCCACGCTGCGGCGCTTGTTTCCGACGCGCGAGGTGATCGGCGTTGAAACCCGTGAAGTGCTGCTCGGCGGTGGCAATATCCATTGCATCACGCAGCAGATCCCCGCGCCCGCGACGCGCCGGACCGGGCGCAAGACTGCGCTCCGCCGAGCCGCCACTGCGAAGCCCCGCTGAGATCCTCGCACAGTCGACCACGGAACTTTACTGCACGGAACTCCTCGAAAGCCTTTATTCTAACCGCCCACTGCGCCTACGCCGTTCACCCCATTGGAATCTGACGTGACCCCATCGCTGCCGCTGTCCTTTCGCTCCCTTCGTAGCTTACTCGCCGCATTCATCGGTGCCGGGGCTCTGCTGACCGCGGGTTGTCACAGCAACCACACCGACAGCAATTACGGCATCGGCTGGGTGACGATCACCAATGAGACCGGCAACTTTGCGCCGACCAACGTGCACTTCGCGAGCTACGTGGTCACGATCGACTCGGTCGAACTAACCGATTCGGTCGGCAATACCTATACGGTGATCTCGACGGCCGAGCCCATCGACTTGACCAAGCTCACGAACATCGCCGAGCTCTGGGGCAATGCCGACATCCCCGTCGACACCTATGTTTCCGCCACGGTCACGATCGACTACACGAACGCCCAGATCTCGGTTTTCGTGAACGGCGTGCCGACCCCGGCCACCGTGACGCTCGGGGGCTCGACCCCCTCGGCGGTCTCGTTGACCACTGTCTTCGATCCGAACAATCCACTGATCGTGACCAACAGCCTGTCGACGACGAACGCGCAGCGCCTGTCCCTCGATATCGATCTGGCCGCCTCGAACACCGTCGATCTGACCACTTCGCCGATCACCGTGAATGCCAACCCTTATTTGCGTTTCGCGAACGCGGCGCCGGACACCAAGAAGATCCGGATTCGCGGGCCGCTGATCAATTCGAACACCTCGACCGGCACCTACTCGGTCTACGAGAGACCGTTCTACGACGAGGCCAACAATCTGGGTACGCTGTCGATCTTCAACGATGACGCGACGATCTGGAACATCAATGGCGCGATCTACACGGGGAGCACCGGCTCGCAGCTCAGCGGCCTCGTCCAGCTGCAGACCCTGTCCGCCGGTGTGACAACGACCCAGGCGTACACGACCTTCCAAGTGACCCCCAGCACCCAGAATCAACAAGGCCAGCCGACCGGTACCGCCGGTATCTTCAATGCTCTCTACGTCGTTGCGGGCGGAAGCCTCGAGACTAACTACACCGAGCACATCACCGGCGAGGTGATCGCGCGCACCGCGACCAGCACCGGCGCGCTCCTGACCCTGACCAACGCGACGATCGCGGGGGATCTCGTGGGGCTCAGCCAGGGGTATTTCGAGTACATCAACGGTGCCGCCGGCGGCACGACCACAAATTTCGTGGACACCGTCCAAGTCGCCATCGGTCCCGCGACCATCGTCAGCGCCGAGGGCACGGCCGGGCTGCAAAATCTCACCTACAACTCGATTGCCGTCGGTCAGCAAATCTCCGCGATCGGTACCTTCGATACGTTCAATCCGCCCTCGGGCGTGATTACACTCGATGCGATCGTTCAGACGACCGGCTCGACCGCGGGCCAGGTCCGGTTGTTGCCGACGAACCTGTACGGCGACCTGCAGAGCGCGGCGGCCGAACCTCTCACGATGAACCTGCAGACCATCGACGAAGTCCCGGTCAGCGTGTTCGACTTCGCCGGCAACGGCGCGACGACCCCGACGCCGAGCGCGTTCAGCGTGGATACCTCGACCGCGGGCACCGGCGATTTCGCGAGCGCGGCAGCAGGCACACCCATTTTCGTTTCCGGTTTCGTCCCGGCTTTCGGCAGCGCTCCGCCGGATTTCAAGTCCTTTGTGAACCTACAGAAGGCGCCCACACCCGATGGCGTGGTGTCCGGCGTCAATCTGGAGGCCGACGTGCCGGCGGTGCTGCAGGTGCTGTGGTCGGGCACGGGCACGGCGACGCCGTTCTCGACGTTCACGGCCAGCGGTTTGACGATTGATCTTACGAACACGGCCTTGTCCAGCGCGGTGATCCAGATCGGACCCGAGAGCGTGTCCCTGGCGAGCCTTTCCGGGACGCTCAACGTCGTGCCCAATACGGTATCGAACTGCGTCACGCCCGTGCCCGCGACGAGCACGGTGCAACCCTGCCTCACGCTCTACTCCTACGGGCCGGTCACGGTGCCCGCCAGTGCGACGGTCGCCACGGCGTTCAACGAATTGCTAGAGTTCAATACCTTCGCCGGCTTCAACACGAGCCTCAAGGCCGAGATCTCGAGCACGGAACTCGTGAAGACCGTGACGGCCGCGGGTTACTTCAATCGCAGCACGAACACCTTTACCGCGAACAGCGTCGACGTTGTGCTCTAAAATGCCGCCCCATCATGGGGAAGTTCTCGTTACGACTGGGTTTGCCGTGCGCTCTGCTGCTCGTTTCGAGTCTCGCCGCCGCCGCGGGCCCCGCACCGATCCCTGAGCCTGCCGCCGCACCGGGCCCGCCGCCGTCCCCCCCGGCACGACCCCGGGTTTGCCTGGTGCTCTCCGGCGGCGGGGCGCGCGGCATGGCCCATATCGGCGTGCTCAAGGTTCTCGAGGAACTCAAAGTGCCCATCGATTGCATCGCCGGCACGAGCATGGGCGCGATCGTCGGCGGCCTGTACGCGAGCGGCATGTCGCCCAGGCAGATCGAGGCACAGATGAATTCCGTCAACTGGCAGGAAGCGTTTCGCGGCACACCGCCGCGCCGGGAGTTGGCGTTCCGCCGTAAACAGGACGATCGCAATTTTCTCGTCCACCTGCCCCTCGGATTGAAGCACGGCGAAGTCTTGCTGCCGCGCGGACTCATTCAGGGGGAAAAACTCCAGGAGACGCTGCGGGAGCTCACCCTGCCGTACGGCGACACCGCCAGTTTCGACGACCTACCGACGCCTTTTCGCGCCGTGGCCACGGATCTCGAGACCGGTCAGGCCGTGGTCATTGACAAGGGTGATCTCGCGCTCGCGATGCGAGCGAGCATGTCGGCGCCGGGCCTGTTCGCGCCGGTCGAGGCCGACGGCCGCCTGCTCGTCGATGGAGGGCTCACGGAAAATCTGCCGATGGAGGTCGCACGTGCAATGCACGCCGACGTCTTGATCGTCGTCGACGTTACCTTCCCGCTGCAATCGGGCAAGGAGCTGACCACGGCGCTGTCGATCTCGAACCAGATGCTCGCGATCCTCGTTCGGCGCGACGCAGACCGCCAAAAATCCTCCTTGCGTCCATCCGATACGCTGATCGCGCCTGAACTCGCCGAAATGTCGCCGACCGACTTCGCCACGGTCGAGCGCACGATCGAACTCGGGGAACGCGCCGCCCGTGCCGAGATCCCACGGCTGGCCGCGCTCAGCGTCCCCGCCGGCGCCTTCGATGTGTATCTGGCCAAACGCGCCGGTGCGCCCCCGCCGGAGCCCACGATCCGTTTCGTGCGTGTGGACGAGCAATCCAAGCCCTACGAACGCACGATACTTGCGACGATGCAGCCGCTGGTCGGCAAACCGCTGGACCTGACCGCGCTCAACGCGCGGCTCACGGAAATCTATGGGCTCGGCGACTTCGAGGCCATTGACTACAGCCTTGTCACCGCGCCTCCGGGCCAAGGCGCCGACGAGGCCCATGGCGCGGCGCCTAGCGTCGGCATCGAGGTGCATGCGCGGCGCAAGTCCTGGGGCCCTAACTACGTGCGGTTCGGACTGAACCTGCAGGACGATTTTCAGGGCAACACGCGCTACAACGCGGCCGCGCGATTTCTCCTCACCGAGATCGATTCGCTCGGGGCCGAATGGCTCACCGACGTGCAGATCGGCAGCAATCCGAAGGTCTACTCGGAGTTCTATCAGCCGCTCAGCGCCGAGCGCCTGTGGTTCGTCGCGCCGAGCGCGCGCGTCGGGAGCAATGACGTCTATATCTACAAGAAGGACGACGAGATCGCGGACTTTCGCATGCGTCAGGCGGAGGCCGACATCGATTTCGGACGCGAATTCGGCAACTGGGGCGAGGTCCGCTTCGGCTTCCACCGGGAGAACGGCGAGAGTCACGTGCGGCTCGGGAGCCCTGATCTGTTGGACCCGCAGTTCAACAACGGCGAGTATTTCTTCAAGTTCAGTTACGACCGGCTCGACAGCGTCGACTTTCCGCGCGACGGCCAGAGCTTTTCGATGCAGTGGGACGCCAACCGCACGAATCTCGGCTCGGACGTGAGCTGGGATCGGGTCACGGCCGACTGGCTCATGGCGCGATCGAGCGGACGTAATACGGTGTTGTTGTGGACGTCGGCCGGCACCAAGCTGGACGGGAAGCTGCCCGAGACCGCACTGCAGGATTTCTACTCGCTCGGTGGATTCCTCAATTTATCGGGACTCGCGACGCAATCGCTTTACGGGCCAAGCTACGCGATCGCCCGCACGATCTATTTCCGCAAGATCGGCGGCGGCGGCGAGGGTTTGTTCGAATTTCCCGCCTATCTCGGCGCCTCGTTCGAGGTCGGCAACACGTATCTGCGGCGCGGCGACATCGGCTGGGGATCGGCCCGCAAGGACGGCTCGGTGTTCTTGGGGCTGGACACCTTCCTAGGGCCCATTTATCTCGGCGGCGGCTACGATCAGTCCGGCAACAGCGCGTTCTACCTGTACCTGGGCCGCACGTTCTAGAGGCTTCTGTCTAGAGACCGCGGCTCTCCGCGAGATTTTCGACCTTTTCGAACACCAGCGCCGGCTGATCGCCGATGCGCGAATATTCGTGCTTGCGCGCCATGTCGGTGAGCGCGCGGTCGCGTTCCGGCGCCGTGAAGTACCAATGTGTCTTTTGCCAGTCCGCGCCGAGCAATTTGGCGAACGGATCGCCGATGCGCAGCCGCACGCGAATGCCATAGGGGCGGGGCAGCTGCGGAATGCTGCGCGTCATGTTTTGCGGATTTGCAATGCCCATCTGTATAGGCACGATAGCCTATGGCGCAGGCTCCTGCCAGCCTCCGCGAGTGCGTGGTAGACTCCGCCGCCTTGCGAAAGAGGTGACCGATGGCATCGTCGTACACGGCGTCTGATATCGAAGTATTGAGCGGCCTGGATCCCGTACGGCGCCGGCCGGGCATGTATACGGACACGACGCGTCCGAATCACCTTGCGCACGAAGTCATCGACAACAGCGTCGACGAGGCGATCAACGGTCATTGCGAAAACATCCGCGTCACGCTGTTCAAGGACGGCTCGCTGCAGGTGGAGGACGACGGCCGCGGCATGCCGATCGACATTCACCCCAAGGAAAAAGTGCCCGGGGTCGAGGTAATCCTCACGAGACTGCACGCGGGCGGCAAGTTCAACGACAAGATGTACCAGCACTCCGGCGGTCTGCACGGCGTCGGCGTGTCGGTCGTCAATGCACTCTCCAAGCATTTGGAGTGCCGCGTGCGCCGCGGCGGCAAGGAATACCGGATCAGCTTCGAGGACGGCCGGCTCGCCTCCAAACTCGAGGTCCTGGGCGAGGTGCCGAAGTCGAGGACAGGCACGACCCTGCGCTTCTGGCCCGATCCGAAATACTTCGACACCGACAAGTTCGCGAGCCCGAAGCTGCGTCAGGTGCTGCGCGCGAAAGCGGTGCTTTGTCCGCGGCTGCGGGTCACGCTCCTCAACGAGATCACCGGCGAGACCGACGAGTGGTTCTACACCGGCGGCCTGCATCAATACCTCGCCGAGGAACTCGGCAAGGGCAAGTGGCTGCCCGCCGAGACCTTCTACGGCAAACGGGACATCGAGGGCGGCTCGCTCGATTGGGCGCTCGCCTGGGTGCTCGAGTCGGAGCAGGGAGTCACGGAAAGTTACGTCAACTTGATCCCGACGATCGAGGGCGGCACGCATGTCAACGGCCTGCGCGCCGGCGTGAGCGATGCGGTGCGCGAATTCTGCGAGTTCCGCAATCTCGTGCCGCGCGGCGTCAAGTTGTCGCCCGAGGATGTCTGGGACGGTGTCAGTTTCGTCATCAGCCTGAAGATGTCGGAGCCGCAGTTCGCCGGCCAAACCAAGGAAAAGCTCTCCTCGCGTGAATCGGCCGGCATCGTTCAGGGCGTCATCAAGGACGCCTTCGCCCTGTGGCTCAATCAGCATCCCGAGCAGGGCGAACAAATCGCGCAGCTCGCGATCGCCAACGCGCAGCAGCGACTCAAGGACAGCCAGAAGATCGCGCGCAAGCGCGTCGTCTCTGGACCCGCGCTGCCGGGAAAGCTCGCCGATTGCGTCTCCCAGGATCCGGCGCGCGGCGAACTGTTCCTGGTCGAGGGCGATTCGGCCGGCGGTTCCGCCAAGCAGGCGCGCGATCGGGTCACCCAGGCGATCATGCCCCTGCGCGGCAAGATCCTGAACACCTGGGAGGCTGAAGCCCGCGACGTGCTCCAGTCCCAGGAGGTCAACGACATCAGCGTCGCGATCGGCGTCGAGCCGGCTTCGCCGGATCTCACCGGCCTGCGTTATCACAAGATCTGCATCCTCGCTGATGCCGACAGCGACGGGCAGCATATCGCGACACTCCTGTGCGCTCTCTTTCTTCGCCATTACCGGCCGTTGGTGCTCGCAGGCTACGTGTACGTGTGCATGCCGCCGCTGTTCCGCATCGACGCGGGTAAACTGGTGGTCTACGCCCTCGACGAAGCCGAGCGGGACAAGGCGCTCGCGCGCATCGCCGCGGAGAACGCGCGCGTCAGGCCCGTGGTGACCCGGTTCAAGGGTCTCGGTGAGATGAGCCCGATACAGCTGAGGGAGACGACCATGGCTCCGGCGACGCGGCGTCTCGTGCAGATGACGATCGACGCCCACGACAGTCCGGACCAGATGCTCGACATGCTGCTCGCGAAGAAACGCGCCGGCGACCGCCGTGAATGGTTGGAGAGCAAGGGGAATCTCGCGCGCATATGAAGGATCAGGAGCTGAATTTCGAAGGCGTCGAGCGCGAGCCGATCAAGTCTTTCGCCGAGCGTGCGTACCTCGACTACTCGATGTACGTGATCCTCGACCGGGCTCTGCCGCACATTGGCGACGGATTGAAACCCGTTCAGCGGCGCATCGTCTATGCCATGAGCGAACTGAGTCTCGCGGCCGGGGCGAAGCACAAGAAGTCCGCCCGGACCGTGGGCGACGTGATCGGCAAGTTCCATCCGCACGGCGACTCGGCCTGCTACGAGGCCATGGTGCACATGGCCCAGGACTTCGCCTATCGTTATCCGATCGTCGACGGTCAGGGCAATTGGGGCTCGACCGACGACCCGAAATCCTTCGCCGCGATGCGTTATACCGAATCGCGCCTGACTCGCTATGCGGCCCTGCTGCTCGACGAACTCGGGTCGGGCACCGTGGAGTGGGCGCCCAATTTCGACGGCTCGCTCGAGGAGCCGACGATGCTCCCGGCCCGCGTGCCGAACCTGTTGCTGAACGGCGGCTCCGGAATCGCGGTCGGCATGGCCACCGACATTCCCCCGCACAATCTGCGGGAAGTCGTGGCGGCCTGCGTCGCCCTCCTCGAGGATCCCGAACTCACGACCGCCGCGCTCATGAAGTTCGTCAAGGGTCCGGATCTCCCCACGGGTGCCGAGATCGTCTCGCCCCGTGCGGATTTGCGCCAGCTCTACGAAACGGGCAACGGCAGTTTCCGTGCCCGGGCGACTTACACGAGCGAGGACGGCGAGATCGTCATCGAGGCGCTGCCCTTCCAGGTCTCTGGATCCAAGGTCCTCGAACAGATCGCGAACCAGATGCGCCAGAAGAAGCTGCCCATGGTCGAGGACCTGCGCGACGAGTCCGACCATGAAAAGCCGACGCGGCTCGTGATCGTGCCGAAGAGCAACCGCGTCGACGTCGACGCGCTCATGGCCCATTTGTTCGCGACCACCGATCTCGAGCGCAATTACCGCGTCAACCTCAACGTGATCGCCCTCGATGGTCGGCCGCGCGTCATGGGTTTGAAGGAACTGCTGCTCGAGTGGCTCGAGTTCCGCAAGAACACCGTCACGCGCCGCCTCACGCACCGACTCGAGAAGGTCAACGCGCGATTGCACATTCTCGACGGTTTGTTGATCGCTTATCTGAATCTCGATGAGGTCATCCGTATAGTCCGCACGGAGGACGAGCCCAAGGCCGCCTTGATCCGCCGCTTCAGGATCTCGGACATCCAGGCGGAGGAGATACTCGAGACCAAGCTGCGCCGGCTCGCCAAGCTCGAGGAGATGAAGATCCGCGGCGAGCAGCAGGAACTCGCCGACGAACGCGACGACATCGAGAAGACACTCAAGAGCAAGGCTCGGCTCGTGAAGCTCGTGCGCGAGGAGCTGCAGAGCGACGCTGAGGAGTACGGTGATGCGCGCCGCACCCGACTGGTGGAGCGCGAGGCGGCGCAGGCGATTTCCGAGACCGATCTCCTGACGAGCGAGCCTGCCACGGTGGTGCTCTCGCGTCTCGGCTGGGTGCGCGCCGCCAAGGGTCACGACATCGACGCACGGGCATTGAGTTACAAGACGGGCGACGAATTTCAGGCCGCCGCCAAGGGCCGCAATCTGCAGCAGGCGGTGTTCATCGATTCGACCGGTCGGGCCTACAGCCTCGATGCGCACCAGTTGCCGGCAGCGCGCGGCTACGGCGAGCCTCTGTCCGGAACGGTGGATCCGCCCGACGGGGCCACGTTCGCCGCCGTGCTGATCGGCGAGCCCGCCGACCTCTGGCTGCTCGCGAGCGACGCCGGTTACGGCTTCAAGGTGAAGCTGGCAGAACTGTACGCGCGCAACAAGAAGGGCAAGTCCGTGCTCAAGGTGCCGGACAACGCACGCGTGCTGCCGGCGCAGCCCATCGCGGCGCCCAACGCGCTGGCGGTATTCGTGAACAACGATGGCGAGGTGCTGGCGCTGCCGGTCGGACAGATCGAGGAGATGAGCGCCGGCAAGGGCCAGAACCTGTTTGGCATCGCGGGCAAGAAATCCGCCGATCGCGACGAATACCTCGTGGCCCTCGCGGTCGTCGCGCCGGGCGAGCAGCTCACGGTCTTCAGCGGCAACAGCGCGCCGATGAAACTGCGGTTCGAGGACTTGAAAGCTTTTCAGGACAAGAAGGGCCAGCGGCGGCAGCGCTTCTCCCGCGCCTATAAGCAGATCGACCGGCTCGAGGTCACGTCGGCCTGAGTCGCTTGCTCAGCGCTCGCTCGACATCGTCACTTCTTCGGGCGCGTTGACGAAGTAGCCCTGGATGAACTCGATGCCGAGCTGCCACAGGACCGCCATCGTGTTGGCGTCCTCGACGCGTTCCGCGATCGTCTCGACCTGCTTGGCCTTCGCCGCAGTGACCAGCCCCTTGATGCGCAGCTGTTGTATCTGGTTGGTCGAGAGCCCCTGCATCAGCGAGCCGTCGACCTTGATGAAATGCACGTCGATTTCCGCGAGTAGTCGGAGCGGATCCTTGCCCGTCCCGAAATGCTCGAGGGCGAGGCGGAAGCCGAGCTTGCCGAGGCTGCGGGCGAGATCCTGGGTCGCGCGAGATTGTTGCGCGGCGAGCTCCTCGGAGACTTGAAAGCACAGCCGTTTGGGATTGATCTTGACGGCGCGCAGCTGCTGTTCGAGCCAGGGCAGCAGGCCCTTGTCGAGCACGGTGTCCTTCGAGAGGCGCACGAAAATGCACTCCGGGTTGCGATTCGCGCAGAAGGCCATCGAGGCGCCGATGACCCAGCGGTCGATGTTCTTCATGAGATCGTTGCGTTCGGCGGCGGCGATGAATTCCGTCGGCAACACCTCGCTGCCCTGTTCGTCCAGCATGCGCACGAGCACGTCGAACATGCCCTTGTCCTCGCCGAGCAGGCTCGCGATCGGTTGCTGCACGAGGCGGAAACGATTCTCCATCAAGGCCGACTTGATGTGCCGCACCCAGATTTTGTCGTGAGCCTGCACGCGGGTTTCCGTGTCGGTCTTCTGCGCGCGACAAACCTGCTTGCCGCCGAGCTCCCGGCCGCGCTTGTTGGCGTCGATCGCTTCCTGCACCGAAGCGCCGATGTCGATGTCGGCGGAGGCGAGCGCGGTCAGTCCGATGCTGACCGACACCGGCACGGTCTTCCCGTCGATCGTGAATTGGTTCGCGGAGACGCGTTTGATCAGATTGTCGGCCCAGGTCTCCACGTCGCGTGCGGTGCCGCGCTCAAGCAGGACGAGAAAGCCGTTGCCGCCGAACTTACCGCACAAATCGCCGGGCGCGAGGAGCTTGCGCACGATCTCGGCCAGCTCAGCGAGGAATTCGTCGCTCGCGAGCACCCCGATCGTGCGCTGGATCTCCGCGAAGTGGTCGGGCTTGACGAAGGCGAACTCGCGCACGCCCCCCTTGACGCTCTGCGAGAGACGCGAGCGCAACGCAGTTATCAGATAACGCTGCTGCAGAAAGCCGGTCGCTGCGTCGTTCTTGACCGCCTCGGCCAGCCGTTGCTCCAGATCGCTGTCGCGGTCCTGGCGCGACGGGATGCAGATGCGAATCGCCGGCTCGTTCTCGAAGTCCGTCTTGGTCAGCGTGAGCACGAGCGGCAGGCCCGAGCCGTCGGACAGCAGGGCCTGAACGTTGAGGGGGTGGTCGGTCCACTTGCCCTGCAGGGAGGCGACGAGCGCACCCTTGAGAACCGCGTGCGATTCGAGTTCGAACAAATCCATGAGCGGCGTGCCGGTCAGGGCATCCTCGCCCGAGTAGCCGAACAGCTCCAGCCATGCCCTGTTGGCGTCGACGATGATCCCTTCCTGCACGTGCGTGATCGCATCGGCGGACCCCTCGAGGAAGCGCGCAAGCTGCTCGCGGTATTCCTTGGCCGATGACAGCGTCGTATTCAGGGCGCGTTCCAGCCGATAGGCGCGCAATTCCCGGGTCGCAACCGCTTGCAGGCGGCTGCGGTTCGCGAGCGTCACGACGTCATGGACGCCCAGGCGCATCGCTTCGGCGATCGCCGCCTCGTCGACCTGCTCGCGCACCACGAGGACGGGCATCTCGGGCGCATTTTGGGCCTTGAGCTTCATGATCGAGGCCAGCTCGATCCCCAACTCGTCGATGAATACGACGAGCATTTCTGGATTGATCTGGGTCAAGGCGTCGCCCAGGTCATGAGCATCGGGCAGCCAGGTGCAGTGCACGGGGTGGCCGGCATTGCGCAGGCTGGCGTTGATGGCTTCGACGTGGTCCTCGGATCGTGTCATGACGATCAAGGGCACGGCGGCCTGCTCGATCACGGTCGGGCCTGCGGGGTGATATGACACATAGCGGCGGAAGTGTACACCGAAGGTTTTGACGATAATGGGACCGGCGTCTTGCCCTAAGAATCGCCCGGGTAATGGACCAGGGAATGGACCAGGGAATCGCACAGCGGGGCCCCGCGCCCTGCCATCGGTGGCTTGCAGGACCGAAGGCGGCTATGATACGCGCCCTTTGACCAGCCCCATTTGAAGGGCGAACCCCCGAGGCCTGTGATGGCGAACTACAGCACGAACGAATTCAAATCCGGTTTGAAAATCATCATCGACGGGGATCCCTATGCCATCGTCGATAACGAAATGGTCAAGCCCGGCAAGGGCCAGGCCTTCAATCGGGTGCGGGTGCGCAACCTCAAGACCGGCCGGACCATCGAACGTACCTGGAAGTCCGGCGATACCGTCGAGGCGGCCGACGTCGTCGACACCGACATGCAGTACCTCTACAGCGACGGGGATTTCTTCCACTTCATGGTGCCGGAGACCTTCGAGCAGCTGACCGCGTCCAAGGAGGCCGTGGGCGAGGGCGCGCAGTGGCTCAAGGACGGTACGGTCTGTGTCATCACGCTGTGGAACGGGGTGCCCCTGCAGGTCACGCCGCCGGCCCACATGGAGCTCAAGGTCGTCGAGACCGACCCCGGGGTGCGGGGCGACACGGCAACGGGCGGGTCGAAGCCGGCGAAGCTCGAGACCGGTGCCGTCGTGCGGGTGCCGCTGTTCATCAACGAGGGCGAGATTCTGCGCATCGATACCCGCACCGGCGAATATCTGTCGCGCGGCAAGGGCTGAGCAGCCGGCCTACGCTAGCTGAATAGGAAACGCCATCGCCTCGGCGAGGCCGCTCGCGCCGATGGCGAGAGCCGCCAATCGATCGAATCCCAGCGCGACACCGGCGCAGTCCGGCAAGCCTGCGTCCAGGGCGCCGAGCAAGCCCTCGTCCATGCGTGGCGTAGGCTGACCGCGATCCCGGCGGGTCGCGAGATCCCCTAAAAAGCGCGCCCGTTGTTCGCCGGCGTTGCTGAGTTCGTGAAAGCCATTGGCAAGCTCGATGCCGTCGACGTAGAACTCGAAGCGCGCAGCGACGCTCGGCGACCCCGGTTTGAGCCTAGCAAGCGACGCCTGGGAAGCGGGGTAGTCGCAAACGAAGGTCGGCCGCTCCACCCCTAAGCGCGGACCGACGACGAGTCCCATGAGCAAATCCAGCCGCGCATCACGATCGAGAGTCGCGTCGCAGACGATGCCGTGCGCCGCCGCCGCGGCGGCCAGTTCCCGCTCGTCGGCCCGATGGGCATCGACGCCCGCGTGCCGCTGCAGCGCGGCGGCATAGCTCAGGCGCTCCGCCCCGGGCAGCTGGCGCTGCGGCGCCAGAAGGCTGCCGACCAATTGCTCGACCTCGCTCATGAGCGCGGCGTCGTCGAAGCCCAGGCGATACCACTCGAGCATCGTGAATTCGGGGTTGTGCCAACGGCCGGTCTCACCGTCGCGGAACACTTTGCAGATTTGGTAGATGTCGCCGCTCCCGGAGGCGAGCATCCGCTTCATCGGAAACTCCGGCGAGGTACTGAGGTAGAACGCTTGCGGGAACCCCAGGACCCGCGTCGTCAGCGACTCGATCTGGGGGTCGGTGACCGCGCCGGCGCTCAGCACCGGAGTTTCGACCTCGAGTACGCCGCGTTCCGCGAAGAAGGCGCGTGTTTGCCCAAGCATCGCAGCGCGTCGCCGCAGGGCGTCCCAGGAGGCGCTCGGACGCCAGGGATCTGTCACAGAACCACCCCGATCGCTTCGCCGAGTTTCACCCTGGCGCCGGCGAGGATGCGGCTGTCCCAAGCCGTGCGGCCGGGCTCGAACAACAGTATCACCGTCGAGCCCATGTTGAAACGGCCCAACTCGTCGCCCTTCCTGCCCTGCCATTGCGCTGTCGGCAGTCGAGTGACGGCGCGGCGTTTCGCCGGCGTGATGTCGCCGGCCCAAACGGTCGCCATGCTGCCCACGTTCAGCGCCCCCACGAGCACGAGCGCAAAACGTCCCGCGGCGCTCTCGAACAGCGTCAGCACGCGCTCGTTGCGGGCAAACAGGCCGGGCACGAGGCGCGCGGTCGCGGCATTGACGCTGAACAAGCGTCCCGGCACATAGACGGTCTCGAGCAGCCGGGCGTCGAACGGCAGGTGGATGCGATGATAGTTGTAGGGCGCGAGATAAATCGTCGCGAAGCTGCCGTTCTCGAATTGCGCCGCCCACTCCCGGCCGGCGAGCAGATCGCGCAGCGCGTACTCCCGGCCCTTCGCCTGCAGCAGAGCATCCCGCCTCAGGGTCCCACACTCGCTGATCGTGCCATCGACCGGGCTCGTGATCGCGCCGGCCGCAGCCGCGATGGGGCGGCGACCCGGCGCGAGGGCGCGCGTGAAGAACGCATTGAAGCTCTCGTAGCCGAAAGGGTCGGGGTCGAGGGCCTCGGACATGTCGATCGTATACAGCGCGAGAAAACCGCGGGTCAGCGCATTCTTGAACCAGGCCGCACGGACGCGTGTGGCGGCCAGAATCAGGCGGGAGAGTCCGTGTTGCGGTAGAATATATTGCAGCCAGACGAACAGCCGGCTGCTCAAGACTGCGCCCCGACGATCGCGACAAAGTCCGCTTGCAGTGCCGCCGGGACGAAGGGGCCGGAGAGTATCGCGGCCAATCTCGCCTGCGGGTCGATGACCAGGATCGCCGAGGAGTGGTCGACCGCCACTGTCCCGTCGGGAAGGCGATCGACGGCGATTGCGACGCCGAATCGGGCTGCGAACTTCTCGACGGTGTCCTGGGCTGCGGCCGTGACGCCGAGAAATTCCGGGTCGAAATAGGGAACGTAAGCGGCGAGCTGCGAGGGGGTGTCTCTGGCGACATCGGCGGAGACGAAGATCACGTGCGGGCGTGGTTGAAAACCGGCCGAGACCAGGCGCTTCTCCATCGCGGCGAGCGCCGTCAAGGTAGCCGGGCAGAGGTCCGGGCAATTCGTGTAGCCGAAATAGAGCAAGGACCAGTGACCGAGCAACGCGGCCCGGTCGAAGGTGTGATCGTGATGATCGAGCAAATGAAATTCCGGAACCGGTGCGCGCGGGACGATGAATTCCCCGTTCGCGAGCGGCGGCAATTCGCGCCATTGGTGGTGCCACAGCAAAGCGGCACCGAAGCCGACGGCGCACACCAGGCCCAGGAACGCGGCAGGCAAGAGTTTAGAACGGTTGGTCATGCCCCGATTATCCCATAAGGATTCCGAAAACGTCGGCGCGGCCATCGAGCGATGCGCCGCCGCGCTTCGGCGCGCGCGCGTGCATTTCGGTCACGGCACCGACAACGCGCGGGACGAGGCCGCCGAACTCGTGTTCTTTTCGGCGCGTCTCGCGCACAGCGAAGGCGCGGGCGCGTACGGCAGGACACTGACGCCGGCACAGCGGCGGCGTATCGACGATTTGCTGCGGCGACGGACGCTCACCCGGATCCCGCTGCCCTATCTCACCAAGCGCGCATTTTTCGCCGGCCTCGAGCTCTTCGTGGACGAACGCGTCCTCGTGCCGCGCTCGCCGATCGCCGAGCTCGCGCTGAACCGCTTCGAGCCCTGGATCGACCCCACACGCGTGCGCCGCGTCCTCGACGTCGGCACCGGCTCGGGCGCGATCGCCATCGCCTGTGCGAAAGCGCTGCCCTGGGCGCGCGTCGATGCGCTCGACGTCTCCGCCACGGCCTTGGCGGTCTGCCGGCGCAATCTGCGCAAATTGCGATTGACTTCACGGGTCGAACCGCTGCGTTCCGATCATTTCGCCGCGGTCGGCCGGCGCCGATACGATATCATCGTGAGCAATCCGCCCTATGTGGGCGCCCGCGAGATGCGCGCATTGCCGCCGGAGTACACCCACGAGCCGGCACTCGGCCTGGCGTCCGGCGTCGATGGCTTGAATTCCGTTCGCGCCATCCTGGGTTCCGCTCACAAATATCTGCGTCCCGGCGGCCTCCTGGTCGTCGAGGTGGGGAACAGCGACAGGGCGGTGCTGCGGGCGTTTCCGCGTCTGCCGTTCATCTGGCCCGAGATCGCGATGGGCGGCGGCGGCGTGTTTTTGTTGAGGGCCGAAGATCTCGAGGATGGTCGGTGACATGGCAGGCAATACCTTCGGGAAAGTGTTCACGGTGACGAGCTTCGGCGAGAGCCACGGCCCCGCCTTGGGCTGCATCGTGGACGGCTGTCCTCCGGGTTTGAGTCTCGCGGAGGCGGATCTGCAGGACGACGTCGAACGACGGCGTTCCGGCACGTCGCAATTCACGAGCCAGCGGCGCGAGCCGGACCGGGTGCGCATCCTCTCGGGCGTGTTCGAAGGCAAGACCACGGGCACGCCGATCGGCCTGCTCGTGGCGAACGAGGACCAGCGTTCGCGCGATTACGAGAAGATCAAGGACCGCTTCCGTCCCGGCCACGCCGACTACACCTACGAGCAGAAATACGGGATCCGGGATTATCGCGGCGGCGGCCGCTCCTCGGCGCGCGAGACCGTCATGCGCGTCGCGGCCGGGGCGATCGCGCGCAAGTATTTACGGGAACGGCTCGGCGTGCGCATCCAAGGATATTTGGCGCAGATCGGTTCGATCACGCTCGCCCCGGTCGATCCGGACAGCGCCTACGACAATCCGTTTTTCTGTCCGGATCCGGCCCGCATCGCTGAGCTCGAAGCCTACATTTGGAACCTGCGCGAGGCGGGGGACTCGATCGGCGCGCGCGTCACGGTGCGTGCGACCGGCGTGCCGCCCGGCTGGGGCGAGCCGGTGTTCGACCGCCTGGATGCAGACATCGCCGGCGCGATGATGGGCATCAATGCCGTCAAGGCGGTGGAGATCGGCGACGGCTTCGCCGCCGTCGCGCAGCGCGGTTCCGAGCATCGCGACGAACTGACTCCCCAAGGTTTCAAATCCAATCACGCCGGCGGCGTGCTCGGGGGTATTTCCTCGGGCCAGGAGATCATCGTGAGCATGGCCCTCAAACCCACCTCGAGCATCACCGTGCCGGGCGAGACGATCGATGTGCACGGCGCGGCGACCACGATCGCGACGACCGGCAGGCACGATCCCTGCGTCGGCATCCGGGCGACCCCGATCGCCGAGGCGATGCTCGCCCTCGTGCTGATGGATCACTATTTGCGCCACCGCGCGCAGTGCGCCGACGTGCACGCCACGACGCCCAACATCACGGCGGGGCCATGACGGCCGCGGTTGGTCCGCGGCTCGCCATCGTCGGCGCCTCCAGCCTCATCGGCGAGGCCCTCGTCGAATTACTGCGGGAACGCAAGTTTGCCCATGCCGAACTGCACCTGCTCGACGATGCCCGCGATCTCGGCCGGCCGGCCGCCGGCGACGACGAGGCTGCGAAGATCGGCGATGTCGAGGGGTTCGACTTCGCGCGCGTCGATCTCGCCTTCTTTTGCGGGCGGGCCGCCGTTGCCGAGCGGTATGCGCCGGCCGCCGCGGCGCATGCCTGGGTCGTCGACGGCTCGAGCGCGTTTCGCGGTCGTGACGACGTGCCGCTGATCGTTGCTGACGTCAACGGCACGCTCCTCGCGGACGGCGCCGGGCCTCTTGCGCCCGGCGCGCGCCGGGGTCTGATCGCCTTGCCTGGCAGCGCGAGCGTCGCCTTGGCGACCGTGCTTGCCCCGCTGCATGCGCTCGCCGGCCTGGAGCGTGCCGAGGTTGCGACTTACCAAGCCGTTTCCGGCAGCGGCCGTTCCGCCATGGAAGGGCTCGCTGCAGAGACCGTCGATCTGCTCGGCGGCCGGACGACGAAGCGGCACAGTTTCGGCAAACAGATCGCCTTCAACGTCATTCCCCAGGTTGACGCCCTGGACGCCGACGGCGTCTCGCTCGAGGAACGCCGACTGCTGGCGGAGACGCGCCGCGTGCTCGATTTGTCCGCGGTTGCGATCAATGCCACGGCGGTCCGGGTGCCGGTGTTCTTCGGGCACAGCCTGGCCGTGCACGCGAGCTTCGTCCGGGGAGTCACGCCCGCCGCCGCCGCCGCCGTCCTTGCCCGGGCTAGCGGGATCGAGGTGGTCGAGGCCTCCCCCCCGCGGCTCTATCCCACCCCCGCAACCGATGCTTTGCTGCCCGATCGGGTCTACGTGGGACGTCTGCGAGCCGATCCAACTCGTGACAGATCTCTAAACTTTTGGATCGTGGCCGACAATGTTCGCAAATGTGCGGCACATAACGCATTTTCAGTCGCCCAGATTTTGGTAAATAGATCCCGGTAAGCTATAGTTAAATCACGACTTAACAGGCAAGTGAGCTTTGATTCAGAAGCCCCGCTAACATAATGAACTTAAAGTGCTTTCTTGCCCGGATTCTTGGAGTACAAATGTCCGCGATGATGCCTCGACTCCTTCTGATGGCATGCGTTCTATGCCCATCCTTGTCGTGGGCGCTGGGTCTCGGCGATATCCATCTCGAGTCCGCCCTCAACGAACCCCTGCGCGCCGAAATCGACCTCGTGGCGGCGACGCCGGAGGAATTGGCGGGGCTGCGGGCGACTTTGGCGGCCAACGATGCCTTCGTGCGCTATGGCATCGACCGACCCTCGTTTCTATCCTCCCTCGCGTTCAAGGTCGGCAAGAGCAAGGACAAGCGCGACGTCCTGCTGGTGACCTCGAGCCAATCCATTTCCGAACCCTTCGTGACCTTCCTCGTGGAGGTCAATTGGTCCCGCGGCCGGCTGATGCGCGAATACACCTTGCTCCTCGATCCGCCGGTCTACAGCCCGGGCGAGACCGCGGCCGGCGCCGCTCCAGTCACCGCCGCCGTTACGACTCCGCCTGCGCGTGCCAAGGCGGCGCCGGCCGCGCAGGCCGCGCCCTCGCAGGCCGCGCCGAATGCCGCGCAAACGATGCCCGCACCGGCGCGACCCGTCACGCAAACCCAGCCGCTGGCCGAAGCGAACTCGCGGCTGCCGGTCAGCGCCAACGGCTATCAAGTGAAGACCGGCGACACGCTGAGCAAGATTGCGGCCAGCCTCAACGGCGGCACGATACCGCAGGTCGATCAGACGATGATTGCGCTGTTTCACGACAACCCGCAGGCCTTCGATCACAACATCAACATCCTGCGCAAAGGGTCGATCCTGCGCATTCCGGGCGCCGACGAGATCGCCGCACTCAATCAGCGTGAGGCGATCAGCGAGGTCAACCGCCAGATGGCGGCTTGGCACTCCGGCGCCGAGGCGCCGCCGGCCTCCGGGCGCTTACGCTTGGTCACGCCCACGGGGCGCGGCGGCAACGGCACGAGCGACGCCGCGCACGCAGGCTCCGATGCCGGCGGCACTAACCCCGAGAGCGTGGCTCTCAAGGACCGCGTCAAGGATCTCGAGTCTCAGTTGGCGGAATCGCATCGCCTGCTGGATCTGAAGAATGCAGAGCTCAGCGATCTGCAGCGCAAACTCGGCGCGAAAGCCGCGGCGCCGACGACTGCGCCGCTGCCGGTCCCCCAGACAGCGACGCCGCCCGTAGCCGCGACCCCGCCGGTCAACACGACGCCGCCCGTGGTCGCGAGTCCTCCGGCCGTGCCGGCGCCGGTCGTGGCGCCGAAGCCGGTGCACAAGAAGCCGGTGGTCGTGCCCGTGCCGGCCGCCGAGGAGTCCTGGCTCGATTGGCTCACGAGCAACTGGTGGATCCCCGTCGCGGTCCTCGTAGCCGTGCTCGCCGGTCTCGGCCTGGCGGTGTTCAAGCGTCGTCAAAAGTCCCAGATCGGGGAATTCGCCGCCATGGCGGCGGCGACCGACGTTGCCGCGTCCGACACGACGGCCAAGATTTTGGGGATCCGCAAGGGCGACGATTCCTTCGTGGTCGAGGAGTCCGGTGAGCACCGGGTGCCCGATTATTCGTCCGCGGCGGTTCCCGATGAGCCGCGTGCCGTCGATGACACGCTCTCGAGCGAGAGCGCGGTAAACCTCGATCAAGGAGATCCTCTGGCCGAGGCGGATTTCCACATGGCCTATGGTCTCTACGATCAGGCCGCCGATCTCGTGCGCATCGCGCTCGATCGGGAGCCCGATCGCCGCGACTTGCGACTGAAGCTGCTCGAGATTTATTTCGTCTGGGGCAACAAGGACGCCTTCCTGCAGACCGCCAAGAGCCTGGAGGCGAGCAAGGACCGCGCCCCGGCAGGCGAGTGGGACAAGATCGTCATCATGGGCAAGCAGATTTGCCCGGATGAGCCGTTGTTCAATCAGATCGGCAGTGGCGGGCGTGGCGCCGGCGCACTCGTCGACATGAACCTCGAGGGCGGCGAAAACAGGATCGACATCGACTTGTTCGGCGATCCGGAAGGCGAGCAGGGCCTCGATCATGCGCTCGCGAAGGATCACGACGACACGGCGGAGACCGGCGAGTCACCGCACCTGAAGAATGTCGCCGGTCTGGATTTCACCCTCGACGCACCCGAGCGCGGCGCCGACGATTCACCGACGCGCCAAATGCCGCCCCGTGACGAGCCGACGGTCGAGTCGGAATTGATGCAATTCCACGACAGTCCGACCGAGGTGGCGCCCTCGCTCAGTCCCGCGGCGGTGCGTGATCGGATCGAGAACAAGCTCTCGAGCGGGGATCATACCGCCGAAGTGTCGATCGACGATCTCGGCCTCGATCTCGATGGCCTCGATGATTTGAATGTGAATTCCGTCAAGGAGCGGCAACTCGAGGACAGCGTTCATCCCGACGATGCGCCGACGATGGTTGCGGGTCTCGACGATCGCTCACGGCGCATGATGGCCGATGCCGAGAGCCGCTCGCGCGACATGGATTTGACCGAGCTCGAGCGCGAGCTCGAAGCCTCGTTCATCTCCGAGCTCGATTCGAGTGCCGACGGCATCAAGACCGCGGTCATCGGACCGGAGTCCGCCCCGACGGTGCAAATGCGCACCGACACGGCGGCGACCTCCCGGTTTCAAACCGCGAAGCTCAGCGACAAACTGCTGTCGGATCGCGAAGACCTCGATTCGACCTCGAAACTGCGCGGCATCAATGCCGACAGCATCGACCTCGATCTCGACCGTCTCGCGCAGGCACTCGGCAACAATACCGACACCCTGCAACAGCCCCGGGCGGCCGAGGATCTTTTCTCGAACGAGGTGTTCGAAGCGAGTCAACGCAGCCGTCGCGTCGATTTGGACGTGGGCGAAGCCCTGAATGGATCGGATGCGCTGACGCCCCCGGTCGGCGGCCGTACCAATGGGTCGGCGCGACTGGAGGACACGGATCACGGGATGCCGGAGTTCGAGCCGGTGACGATGAGCGAAGTCGGCACCAAGCTCGATCTGGCGCGGGCGTATATGGACATGGGCGACCCGGAAGGCGCTCGCAACATCCTCGACGAAGTCGTGCAGGAAGGCTCGACGAGCCAGAAACAGGAAGCTCAGCGCCTGATTCAAGCCTTGCCCGGCTGATATGCCCGCGGCCTCCCGGCGTATCGCCGCCGTGGTCGAGTACGACGGGAGCGCTTACGCAGGCTGGCAGGCGCAGTCCCATTCCGTCTCCATCCAGGCGACCGTCGAGCAGGCAATCGGCTTCGTCGCCGGTCATCCTGTCGACATCGTCTGCGCCGGCCGCACCGACGCGGGCGTCCATGCGCTCGGGCAGGTCATTCATTTCGACACCGCGGCGGCACGCACGCCGCGCGCCTGGGTGCTCGGCACGAACACCAAACTGCCGCCGGACATCGCGCTGCAGTGGGCCGGAGAGGTCGGCATCGGCTTCCACGCGCGGCACGCGGCGATCCGCCGCACCTACCGCTATTGCATCCTGAACCGCAGTGAGCGGTCCGCCCTGCAGCGCTCGCGGGCCGCCTGGATACACCGGAGCATCGATCTCGAAGGCATGCGCCGGGCAGCCCGGGTTCTCCAGGGCGAACATGACTTCTCGGCGTTTCGGTCCAAGGAATGCCAGTCGAAGACGGCGATACGCCGCGTCGAGGCGATCGATCTGCACCGGGACGGCGCCTTCATCTGGCTGGAGATCCGCGCCAACGCCTATTTGCATCACATGGTGCGCAACATCGTCGGCACCCTGCTCGACGTGCAATTGGAGGCCGATCCGGCGGGGGCCATGGCCGCGCTGCTGTCCGGCGGCGATCGACATGCGGCCGGGGCCACGGCCCCCGCCTGCGGGCTGTATCTCTGGCGCGTCGATTACCACCGGGAACACGGGATTCCCGTGCCCGAAGAAGGGCTTTTACTGCGGCCGGCGGGCTGATCTGGTTTAATACGCGCCATGTCATGGTTCGAGCGCATAGTTCCCTCGCGTATCAAGACCGAACGCCGCACGCGCTCGGTGCCCGAGGGCTTGTGGACCAAGTGCCCATCCTGCGATGCGGTGCTTTATCGGGCCGAGATCGAACGCAATCTGCACGTCTGTCCGAAATGCAGCCATCACATGCGCATCAACGGCCGCGAGCGGCTGCTGAAGTTCTTCGACATGGGATCGACGGTTGAGCTCGCGGTCAAGATCGAGTCCGAGGATCCGCTCAAGTTCAAGGACTCGAAGCGCTACAAGGACCGGCTCGTGCAGGCCAAGAAGCAGACCGGCGAGCGCGATGCACTGATCGTAATGTCGGGCAGGCTGGCCGATTTGGAGATCGTCGCCTGCGCCTTCGAATTCCGTTTTTTGGGCGGTTCCATGGGTTCCGTCGTCGGTGAAAAATTCGTGCTTGCGGTCGAGTATTGTCTCGAACATCGCGTCCCTCTCGTCTGCTTTGCCGCGAGCGGCGGCGCACGCATGCAGGAAGCGCTCTACTCTTTGCTACAGATGGCGAAGACCAGTGCCGCGCTGAAGCGGCTCTCCGAGGCGCGTCTGCCGTTCATCTCGGTCATGACCGACCCGACCACCGGCGGCGTTTCGGCTAGTCTCGCGATGCTCGGCGACATCAACATCGGTGAGCCCAAGGCACTGATCGGTTTCGCGGGCCCGCGCGTCATTCAACAAACGGTTCGTGAAACCCTGCCCGAGGGGTTTCAACGCAGCGAATTCCTGCTCGAACACGGTGCCCTGGACATGATCGTCGACCGGCGCGAGTTGCGTGATCGTATCGGCAGCTTGCTGCGCCTGCTCACCGGCAAAGAACCCGTAGCTGCCTGAAGCTTGGGTAGCGTCGGCGCGTCCACCCTCGATGAGTGGCTTGCCTTCCAGGCGCAAGCCTATCCGCGCGCCATCGACATGGGCCTCGATCGACTGCGCATCGTGCTCGATCGTCTGTTTTGGCGGCGACCCGCCATCCCCGTGATCACCGTCGCCGGGACGAACGGCAAGGGTTCGGTCGTCGCGACCTGCGCGGCGATTCTCGGTGCGGCGGGTTATCGCGTCGGCACCTTCACCTCCCCGCATTTGCGCGACTATCGCGAGCGCATCCGGATCGACAAGGAGCCGATCGACGCGGCGCCGTTGATCCGGGCGTTCGAGCGCATCGAGGCGGCACGCGGCGACGTCGGACTCACCTTCTTCGAGTACAACACGCTGGCCGCGCTGTTGCTGCTCGAGGCGGCGCAGCTCGACGCCTGGGTGCTGGAGATCGGCATGGGCGGGCGCCTCGACGCGGTCAACGTCGTCGATCCGGATGTCGCCGTCGTGGTCAGCATCGGTCTCGACCACCAGGAATTCCTGGGCACGACGCTGGAGGCGATCGGGCGCGAAAAGGCCGGCATCATTCGCGCCGCCCGGCCGGCCGTCCTCGGCAGCCGCCGGCTTCCAGCCGTGCTCGAAGAAACCGCGCATGCGCTGGGGGCGCCGCTGCGCCGGCTCGGCACGGAGTTCGATTACGCGCGGCAGGACGGCGTTTGGCATTACCGCGGCCCCGACTGGGATCTGCCGGGGCTGCCGCCGCCGGTCCTGCGCGGTGACACGCAGTTCGACAACGCTGCGACGGCGATCGCCGCGGTGGAAGCCCTGGGCCCGCGGCTGCGGGTGAGCGCAGGCGCGGTCGCCGCGGGGCTGCGTGCCGTGCGTCTCGTGGGCCGATTTCAGGTCCTCGAAGGCGCCGGGGGAGAACCGACCTGGATCCTCGATGTTTCCCACAATCCGGATGCCGCACGCGTGCTCGCGGACAATTTAGGCAAGCTGCCCGTGCGGGGACGGACTTTCGCGGTCTGCGGCATCCTCGCCGACAAGGATGCCGTCGGCATCGTGAGCGTTTTGGCGGGCTGCGTCGACCGGTGGTTCTTCGTTTCGCTATCGGGTGAACGCGGCCTGAGCGCCGATTTGCTGGCCCAGCGGGTCGGGGCGCATCTGTCCCAAGCACCGAGTGCGCATGCGGCAGTCGCGGACGCTTGCGAGGCGGCGCGCGCGCAGGCCTCGCCGGAGGATCGGATCATCGTCTTCGGCTCCTTTCATACCGTGGGTCCCGCCTTGGATTGGCTGGAATCGCAGGGCCCATCGCCCGTGCGCGGTTGAATCGCATGGAACGTCACGTCAAGGAGCGCCTGATTGGTGCGACGATCCTCCTCGTCCTCGTCGTGCTGCTCGTGCCGGAATTCCTGTCCGGTCCCAAGCCGCCGCCGCCGCCGCCCGCATCGCTGCCCGTGCCGGTGCACACCTACACGGTGGATCTCAATGATCCCTCGAGCGCTACCTGGCAGGAACCCGCCTCGGTAGCCTCGGTAGCAGTCTCGGCCCCCGCGGCCGTACCGGTCGCTCCAAGCACGTCACCCGCAGAGACCGAGACGCCGGCGCGGTCGACGAGCCCGGCGCCGATTGAATCCGCGCCGAACACCCCCACTGAAACTGTGACAGCGAGGAATGCGGTCGATCCCCCGGTGGTTGACGGCAGCCCCGCTGAGGCTCCGGCGCGCACCGGCACAGCGCCGGTTATCGCGCCACGCCCACGCCACACGGTCGCCAATGGCGCCTGGAGCGTGCAATTGGGAAGCTTTGCGAGCAAGCCGAATGCTGAAAAGCTGGCGAAGCTGCTCGAAGTCAAGGGCTACGCCGTGGCGATCTCGCCGATCGGTGCCGGGTCCGCCGCGCGGTACCGCGTACGGATCGGACAGCTGGTCGATCGCGAGGCCGCGGTACGCATGATCGGCAGATTGCAGTCTCAGGGGCATCCGGCGACCATCGTGCCCCCCGGTTGAGGCAATTGCAGAGCGTTTCACGCCATCACCCGGCTGTGCTGCGGTAGAATGGGGAATAGTGGGTCGACGGCATGGGTGGACGCTTGACTGGAGCTGATGTCCTTATCGTTTTGGTGGTAGTGGCATCAACGATCGTCGGTCTTGCGCGTGGTTTCATCCGAGAAGCCGTCGCACTGGCGTTTTGGATCGTCGGCCTCTGGATGGCCTGGACTTTCGGCCACTTGGTGGAGCCTTATCTCGGCGGTTATTTGGCGGAGCCTGCGGTACGGCCGTGGGTCGGTCGTCTGGCGGTGTTGGTGGCGGTGCTGGTCGTCGGTCATGTCGTCGGCTTGGTGATGCGCTACTTCACCCACGGCGTGGGACTCGGCGCCATCGATCGGGTGATCGGCATGTTGTTTGGCGTTCTGCGCGGCCTGGTGCTGGTCGGCGTGATCGTGATCTGCGGCGAACTGCTGCACATGAACCACGAGCCCTGGTGGAACCGCGCGAAACTGATGCCTTATGGCGAAACGCTCGGCGATTGGCTGCGCGCCATGGTTGGAGAAAAAGGCGAACCTTGGGCGAAGCTCGAGCGCTTGACCGGAGTCAAAGTTAGGTAGACCGGAGGTCCTTCATGTGCGGAATCGTCGGAATGGTCGGGGTCAATGCGGTCAATCAGCGGATCTATGATTCCCTGACCGTTTTGCAACATCGCGGGCAGGATGCCGCCGGCATCATGACCTGCGAGGACGGCGAACTGTTCATGCGCAAGGATTCCGGGCTGGTGCGCGACGTCTTCCAGCAGAAGCACATGCTGAAGCTCAAGGGCAACGTCGGCATCGGTCACGTGCGCTACCCGACCGCAGGCTGCGATAGCGCCCATGACGCGCAACCCTTCTACGTCAATTCTCCCTACGGGCTCTGTCTGGCCCACAACGGCAATCTGACCAACGCTCGCGAGCTGACTGAGGTGATGATCCGCGAGGACCGGCGCCACCTGAACACGAGTTCCGATTCGGAGGTGCTGCTGAACGTGCTCGCCTCCGAGTTGCAGCGGGTCGGCACGCCGCGCGTCACCGCCGCCGACATTTTCGCCGCAGCCAACGCAGTCTACCGCCGCTGTCGCGGCGGGTACGCCGTCGTCGTCATGGTCATCGGCCACGGCATTCTGGGGTTCCGCGATCCGAACGGCATACGGCCGCTCGTGATCGGCAAGCGCGACACGAAGAAGGGTCCGGAGTGGATGCTTGCCTCGGAAAGCGTGGCGCTCGACATGCTCGGTTTCAAGATGGTTCGTGACGTCGCACCGGGCGAGGCGGTCTTCATCGACGAACTCGGGCGGTTTTATGCGCAGCAGTGCGTGGCGGCGGTGCGGCACACGCCGTGCATCTTCGAATACGTGTACTTTGCGCGCCCCGACTCGATCATCGACAACATCTCGGTCTACAAGGCGAGGTTGCGCATGGGCGAGCACCTCGCCGAAAAGATAAAGCGGGAGCGGCCCGATCACGACATCGACGTGGTCATTCCGATTCCCGACACCAGCCGCACGAGTGCCGTGCAAGTGGCGCAGCTGCTGGGAGTGAAATACCGCGAAGGTTTCATCAAGAACCGCTACATCGGCCGAACGTTCATCATGCCGGGCCAGGAGCAGCGCTCGAAGTCGGTGCGCAGCAAGTTGAATGCCATCGATCTCGAATTTCGCGGCAAGAACGTGCTGCTGGTGGACGACTCCATCGTGCGCGGCACGACCTCGGCGCAGATCATCGACATGGCGCGCGAGGCCGGCGCGAAGAAGGTCTACTTCGCCTCCGCGGCCCCGCCGGTGCGCTATCCGAACGTCTACGGCATCGACATGCCGGACACCTCTGAACTCGTTGCCGCCGGTCACACCGACGCCGAAGTCAGCGACATCATCGGGGCAGATTGGCTCATCTATCAGGATTTGCAGGACCTCGAGCATGCGGTTCGCCACGACAATGCCAAGATCAAGGACTTCGACACTTCATGTTTTTCTGGGCAGTATGTGACCGGTGACGTGACGCCCGAGTATCTGGCGCGCCTCAAGGGCGAGCGCTCGGACGAAGCCAAGCAACAGCGTCGCGACGGCAGCACGGGTCTCAAGACGGTCCGTATTCTCTGATACCCGGCGTCCCGGCGGCATCGCCATGAGCCTGCGTCTATTGGTGATGGGGAGCCACGCCGACCACTCGTTGCTGGTGCGCAAACACGTGGAGATCGAATGGCCCGACGCGAACGTCGTCGAGCATCGCATCGGACTCGATCCGCCGCTCAACGAGGATTTCGCCGCGACCGGGTACGACGCCGTGGTCATCGTGACCGCGCCACCGGGCGACATCGCCGAGCAGCTCGCCACCCAATTTCTCGCCAAAGCCGAGTTCGCCCCGGTCGTCCTGATCGAGTTGCGCGAGGCGCCCGAGCCCCTGCCGGCTCCGCGCCAGAGACTCTATCGTCAGTATGGCCGCAAGATCGATCGCGCCTCGCTGCTGCAGAATTTGCGCGACGCCGCGGCCCTGCATCGCCAATTTCGCGCGATGCTGCGCAGTCATCCGGACTACGAGAAGCGTTACCGGTTCGGAGACATCACGATCCGCGGCCACCGCTGCATCAAGCAGGTCGGGAGCGGCGGCATGTGCACGGTTTATCTGGCCGAGAGTGAGCGCACGGGCAGCCTCGTCGTGCTCAAGGTGTTTCGCCAGGTCCCCGACGTTTCGGAGCGCAGCGTCGGTTTCGACCGCTTCCTGCAGGAATACGAGATCGTCGCGGGCCTGAATCACCGCAACATCGTGCGCATCTACGATCTGGGCATCGGCGACGACCATGCCTACATCGCGATGGAGCATTTTCCCGCGGGCGATCTGCGCCAGCGCATGAAGACACCGCTGACCGCGCAGGAGGCTTTCGGCTACCTGCTCCAGATAGCGAGCGCGCTCGATGCGATACACGCGGTCGGGGTGCTCCACCGCGACTTGAAGCCGGCTAACATCATGTTGCGCGAGGACGGTTCCTTGTGCCTGATCGACTTTGGACTCGCAAAGGCGAATGCCTTCGAAGTGGAGCTCACGGGGGCGCGGGAGATCTTCGGCACCCCTTATTACATGAGCCCCGAACAGGGTCATGCAGAACCGATCGACGCGCGCAGCGATCTGTACAGCCTGGGCGTAATTTTTTTCGAAATGCTCGTGGGGCAGAAGCCCTTCCGGGGGAATTCAGCGATGGAAGTGATCTACAAGCACAAGCGTGCCGAATTGCCGGTCGTCGCGCCCCAGTTCTCCGAATTCTCGGGGCTCTTGCGCCGCCTGCTCGCGAAGGCTCCGTCTGATCGATTCCAATCCGCTCGCGAATTGCTGGACGCCGCAACCCGCGTGAAGCTACCGGCATGAGCGCCGCCGCCCACTCGTTCGAACATCCGCTGCTGCGGGTGCCGACGCCCTCCGCCTGGGTGCACGAGGCCGTGCGTTCACGCGACACGCTCTTGATCGATCATGCGAATTGCGAAAAGAAGGCGGCGTCGACGGCTTTGGCGCTGATGTTCGCCTACGCAGAGGATCTCGATCTGGCCGAGAAGATGTCACGCCTCGCGCGGGAGGAATTAAGGCATTACGAACAGGTCGCGAAGCTTTTGAAGACGCTGCGCGTCGTGCCGACACGCCTCGCGCCCGGCCGCTATGCCGGCGGCCTGCGGCGCCTCGTGTCCTCGGCCGAGCCGCAGCGCGAGATCGATCTGATGATATGCGGCGCGTTCATCGAGGCGCGTTCCTGTGAGCGCTTCGCCGCCCTGACGGCGAAGATCGGCGCGCCCCTGGATGCGTTCTTCGGCGGCCTGCATCAGGCCGAAGCGCGGCATTACCGTGTCTACTTGGAGCTGGCGCGGCGCGCGGCGGCGCGCACCGGCCGGTCCCTCGATGCGCGTGTCGCCGACTTCGCCGCCGTCGAAGCAGAGCTGATCACCTCACCGGACGTGGAGTTTCGCTTTCACTCCGGGGCGCCGGGCTAGTCGCCTCAGTCCGCTCTGGTCAAGGATTCCAGCGCGAATCCGCCCGTGTCCCAGCGCAGCACGCTGCCCTGGTCGTACCAGTCACCGAGCACGATACGCGTACAGGGCCGCCCATCGACTCGAAACTCGTGGACGGCCGGTCGATGCGTATGTCCGTGCAGGAGGAGTTGCCGGCCGGACCGCCGCAGTACGGTGGCGACGCTGTCCTCGTTGACGTCCGTGATCGCGTGGCCCGCCGCGGCGGTGTGCGCGCGGCTGCCGTCTCGGGCCGCATCGGCCAGCGCCCGACGCTGCGCCAGCTTAAGGGCGAGGAACCGGCGTTGCCAGCCCGCATCCCGTACGGTCGCGCGCAGGCGCTGATAGGAGTGGTCGTCGGTGCACAAGGCATCCCCGTGCATCACGATCACCGCCTGCCCGTGCAGTGTCAGGAGAATGGGGTCGGGCAGCAGCGAGGCGCCCGAGAGCGCACAAAATCGTTCGCCCAGCAGAAAGTCGCGATTGCCGTGCATGACGAAACAGGGCACGCCGTCGTTCGTCAGCTTCCTTAGGCCCGCGATCGCCCGGGTTTGGTCCGCATCCGGGGCATCGTCGCCGATCCAGGATTCGAACAAGTCGCCGAGTATGTAGAGCGCATCCGCCCGTGCTGCCTCGGTTGCGAGAAAATCGAGAAATTGCTCCGTGATCGCCGGTCGGCTCGCATCGATGTGCAGATCCGAGATGAAGAGCGTGGCCAAGCGACTACCGGCAGCGGCTATCCGCCGTCACGGAGCGGGGACTCGCTCGATGCGTTCGATCACGACCTTGGTCAGGGGTGAGTCTTCCTTGAGGGGTCCGGCGGCGCCCGTCGGCTGCGTTGAAATGTGATCGACGACGTCCATGCCCTCGACGACTTTGCCGAATACGGCGTAACCCCAACGTGCCGGATTCGGGTCGAGCGGCGTGTTGTCGGCAATGTTCACGTAGAACTGACAGTCCCCGCTATGCGGCTCGACGCCGCGCGCGAGACCCACGGTGCCGCGCACGTTGCTCAATCCGTTGCCGGACTCGTTGAACGTCTTGGATGCCACGGGTTTGAGCTTGTAATCGGTGTCGTACCCGCCGCCCTGGATGACGAAATTCGCAATGGCCCGATGGATGATCGTCTTGGTGTATTGGCCTGAATCTACGTACTTCAAGAAGGCCGCAACCGTCAAGGGCGACCTCTCAGTGTTGAGTTCGATCGTGAAATTACCCAGCGAAGTAACGACTTGGACGCGTGAAGCGGGCGCTGGGCTCGGCGTGGTCGCAGGCGAGGGGTTCGCCGCCTGGCACGGCGGGACTGAGGCGAACAGGGCGGCAAGCAAGGCTAGAGTCGGAAGGAGCTTGTTCATGCTCCGAGATTCTACTCGAATGGGTACAATCTTGGCCTATGTCCTCACCCGTGATCACACGATTCGCCCCGAGCCCCACCGGTGCCCTGCACCTCGGCAATGCGCGGACGGCGTTTTTCAGTTACCTGTGGGCCCGCAAGACCCACGGCCGGTTCATCCTGCGGATCGAGGATACGGATGTCGAGCGCAGCCAGTCGCGCTTTCGTGACGGCTTGCTCGCCGATTTGCGGTGGCTAGGGCTCGACTGGGACGAGGGCCCGGATATCGGGGGTCCTTCAGCGCCTTACTCCCAGGCCGAACGCGGCGTTTTCTATGGGCAATTGTTCGCCCAGCTCGTCGCGCAGGAACGGGTATATCCATGCTACTGCTCCCCCGAGGACTTGGAATTGTCGCGCAAGCTGCAGCGCATGGCGGGCAAGCCCCCCCGCTATGCCGGTACTTGTCGGCACCTGAGCCGAGACGAGAGGGCCGCGCGGGAGGCGAGCGGCCGTAAACCGACCCTTCGATTCGCCGTGCCGGTCGACGCCGTGATCGAATTCGTGGACACCGTGCACGGTCCACAGCGCTTCCAGTCGAACGATATCGGCGATTTCATCGTCGCTCGCGAGGATGGAACCTCGGCCTTCTTCTTCTGTAATGCCGTCGACGACTCGGTCATGGGCGTCACCCAGGTGCTGCGCGGTGATGATCATCTGACGAATACGCCGCGACAATTGTTGATCCTCGATGCGCTCGGCATGCGCCGGCCCGAGTACGGACACGTCGGACTGCTCGTCGGCGCCGACGGCGCACCGCTATCCAAGCGCCACGGGAGCACGAGCGTCAATGAATTCCGTGAGCGCGGCTTCCTCGGCACCGCGTTGCTCAACCAGCTATTCCATCTAGGGCATGCGAGCGACATCGAGGCCTGGCTGAAAACCGAAGACATGCCCGCGCATTTTCGCCCCGAGCACCTTGGCCGGGCGGCGGCGCGCTTCGATGAATCCCAGCTGACGCACTGGCAGAAGGAATCTCTGGCGCGACTCGACGGCCCCGAATTCGCCGCCTGGCTCGGATCCGCCGGGCAAGTCGCCGAGAACGGCGACGACGCCACGTTCATCGAACTCATCCGCCACAACGTCGTGTTGCCGGAGGATGCCGCTCCCTGGCTCGCCGCGGTGAGCGGTGAGCTGCCGCCGCTCGGGACGGCGGAGCAGGAGGTCATTGCGGCGGCCGGTCCCGGCTTCTTCGCGGCCGCGGTCATCGCCCTCGCCGAGGTCGGGCTGGATTTGAAGGCGCTGACGACGCTGCTGAAGGAGCGCACGGGCCGCAAGGGAAGCGCCTTGTTCATGCCGCTGCGTGTCGCCCTGACCGGCCAGGTGCATGGGCCGGAACTCGCGCCGATGCTCAAACTCATTCCCCTTCAGACGGTACGCAGACGCCTCGAACATCATGCTCAAGATTCATAACTCGCTGACCGGCATCAAAGAAGAATTCGTCCCGCTCGTACCCGGCGAGGTGCGGATGTACGTCTGTGGGATCACCGTTTACGATCACATCCACCTCGGGCATGCCCGCATGCTGACCGTGTTCGATCTCGTGCAGCGCTACCTGCGCAGCCTGGGGCTGCGTGTCACCTACGTGCGCAACGTCACGGACATCGACGACAAGATCATCGATCGCGCCGCGAAGAACGGCGAGAAATGGGACGATCTGGCCAGGCGTTTCACCGCCTCGATGCATGCCGACTGCGCGGCGCTGAACCTCCAGCCGCCGGATGAAGAACCGCGCGCGACGGATTTCATCGCCGAGATCGTGGCCATGACGCAGACCTTGGTGGACAAGGGCTATGCGTATGTCGCCTCGAACGGCGACGTGATGTACTCGGTGCGTCGTTTTCGCGACTATGGCCGGCTGTCCGGCAAGAAAATCGACGATCTGCGCGCCGGCGCCCGCGTGCAAGTAGAAGACGCCAAATTAGACCCGCTCGATTTCGTGCTCTGGAAATCGGCGAAGCCGGGAGAGCCCTCGTGGCCCTCCCCGTGGGGCGATGGTCGTCCCGGTTGGCATATCGAGTGCTCCGCGATGTCGACGAGCTTGCTCGGCCCTCATTTCGACCTCCACGGCGGCGGGATGGACCTCAAGTTCCCGCATCATGAGAACGAGATCGCGCAGTCGTGCGCCGCGTGCGGAACGCCCTTCGTCAACGTCTGGATGCACAACGGATTCGTGCGCATCAACGACGAGAAGATGTCGAAGTCCCTCGATAACTTCTTCACGGTGCGCGACGTGCTCCCCAAATTGCGCGATCCCGAAGTGCTGCGATTGTTTCTGTTGAGCAGCCATTATCGAGGCCCCATCAACTATTCCGATGCACAATTGTTGCAGTCCGACGAGACGCTGCTGGGCCTGTACCGGGCACTCAAGGATGCCGTTCCGGGCGTGCCGAACCCGGCGACGCTGGCGCAGTTTCGCGCGGCGATGGACGATGATTTCAACACTCCGGAGGCGCTCGCCGTGCTGCAGGGCGCGGCTCGCGAATTGAACAGCGCGAAGGCGGCAGGCAAACTGCAAGCCGCAGGCGCAGCGGCGGCAACTATGCTGGCGATGGGCGAAACGCTCGGTCTGCTCCAACAGAACCCTGAGACCTATTTGAAGCGCGGCATCGGTGCGGATTTCCTCAGCGACGCCGACATCGAACAGCTTCTCGATGCGCGGCGACAGGCTAGATCGACGAAGAACTTCGTCGAGTCGGACCGTATCCGCAGCGTGCTCTCGACCGCAGGCGTGGTGCTCGAGGACAAGCCGAATGGAACGACGGCCTGGCGTCGCGCGTGAGGCTCGCCGCCCCCCGGGTGCAGTACGGAGATGCCGCGCGAGACGGCGGCTAGGAGGGCATCAAGCGTGCCGACTCGCGACGTTCGACCTCGTAGCATTCGCAGCACAGCGATTCCAATTTAGCGCGGTCGACGACAGTGATCCGACCTCGACGATAGCTGATCAAGTTGAGCGAGTGCAACTTGCCGGCAGCTTCGGTGATGCTCTCGCGGCGCACGCCGAGCTTGGCCGCCATGGACTCGTGCGTCATCACCAAAGTGGGGGAGGGCGAACGGTCGATGCCCAGCAAGAGCCGCCGGATGAACTGCTGCAAAACGGAATGGTGTCTATTGCAAACGGCGGTCTGCGCGGTCTGGATGTACAGCGACTGGGTGTAGCGCAGCACGATGGATTGAGTCACTTCGCAGCGATGGAACGCTTTGCGCAATATGTCCGTGTTCAGGCGGTACGCCGTGCCCTTGGCCTGCACCATCGCATGGCTGAAGGAATCATAACCGCCCATCAGCGCCGACGCCCCGACCAAACCCTCGCGCCCGATCACCGCGACCTCGATGGATCGCCCGTCGCGGATGAGCTGCAGCACCGAAACGATGCAATCAGTGGGGAAGTAGACGTTTTGGCGGCCATTCCTGCAGGCGTGAATCGGCGTGCCGCCCACCATGTTTACCTGTTCCAAGTACGGCAACAGACTTTCATAGGCGCTGGTCGGCAGGGAAGCGAGCAGACGATTGTCGCGTGGTTGCGAATGGGACATCCGACGACGCGACGGCAGCCGCACCAGGCTGCGCGGCCTAGAGAAGGCGTAATTCGGTTCAAATTGAATGTCCACTGCGTTGCAACTGTGCCATTCGAGCCGTTACCCCAACGTCGGCGTTCATCCGCATTTCCTGTAAGACTACGCCGCCCGATGGCGAGCGCGGCGAAGCATGCTTTGGCCGGCCGGCGGTTGCTTGTGCTGCGATAAGCCATTAGCATGACGACCCCGTTACTTGGTGACGGCGTTAGGCGGTGAAAGCTGGAAACGGGGCATGGCGCAGTCTGGTAGCGCATCTGCTTTGGGAGCAGAGGGTCGGGGGTTCGAATCCCTCTGCCCCGACCACCCGGCAAAATCTTCGCGACTGGCGATTCGCCCCTAGTCGCTGATCGCGGTAAGGATTCGAACCTCCGACTTCCCGGTCGGCGTGCTCCTACAGAGGAACGCTATTGCTGTCCGTATCGCGTCGGCACCCTCGGTTACTAAGATCTGCGCCTGGATGCTGTTCAGGAGAATGAGATGGCTGATCGGGAAAATCCTTATGACAAGCTCTGGAGCATGATCGACAAATCGCGGTTTGCGATGTTCACGACCATCGAGCCAAACGGGTCGCTGCGCAGTCGTCCGATGACCACGGTACAAAATCGATTCGACGGCAGTCTTTGGTTCTTCGCCCGGGCGGCAACCGACGTGGTGCGCGCCATCGCTGCGGACCCGCGAGTGAGCTTGTCCTATGGGAATTCCAGCAATGCCGACTTCGTTGCGGTCTCCGGCAGCGCAAAGGTCGTGACCGATGTGGCAAAGAAGCGCGAACTCTGGTCTCCCTCGGTCGAGGCCTGGTTGCCGGAAGGCGCAGAGTCCCCTGCCGTGGTGTTGATCGATGTCGAAGCCGATCACGGCGAGTACTGGGACTCCGCCTCGAAACTCGTTCAATTGTTCTCCGTTGCGCGCGCCTTGGCGACCTCGGAGAAGCCTCCGGGTCAGGGCGAGCATCGCAAGCTTGCCATCTAAGCGCCGTCCGCCCGGTAGCGCCGCGTTATAATCGGCGCGGGCGCCCGTAGCTCAGACGGATAGAGCAGCGGATTTCTAATCCGCTGGTCGGGGGTTCGATTCCCTCCGGGCGCGCCATCGCCAAAAAATGCTTTCGCTAAGCTCGGCTATCGAATCTGCGGAAGTCGTATATAATGGGTGGATGACTTCGGCGGGGTCTGGGCTAGTCTATTGTTTTGACTGGTTTTTACCCTGTAACGGGGCGGATGACCCCGGTCCTCGCATCGGGTCGAAGACGATGGTGGACGTAGCTCAGCTGGTAGAGCCCCGGATTGTGATTCCGGCCGTCGCGGGTTCGAGTCCCGTCGTCCACCCCA